>Ga0187893_10000111_pt1 | contig 178364 bp, 160 predicted proteins | sample MA1701074metaG_FD_139574 | JGI IMG/M metagenome (GOLD analysis project Ga0187893, IMG submission 139574) | White microbial mat communities from a basaltic lava cave in the Kipuka Kanohina Cave System on the Island of Hawaii, USA - MA170107-4 metaG ...
CGACCAGCTCGCGCTGCTGCGCGAGGGCGAGTGGTCCGACTGGCTCGCGCTGCGCTTCGACGCGCTGCCCTTCGGTCTCGCGAGCTTCGAGGGCGCGCTGCGCTTCTTCGCGCAGGAGCTGCGGCCGGGCTTCCGGCTCTACGCGTCGCCGGTGAACCTCTCGGCCGCGAACCCGCCGCAGGTCGTGACGAGCCCGGCGTCCTGGATCGAAGAGCTCCATGCGGCGCTCGGCCAGTTCTACACGCAGGGCATGCCCGAGGAGACGAACGCGCTGCGCGACGGCGTCTTCAGCGACGACGACTACCTGCGCCAGGTTGCGCTCGTGCAGCGCGATTCGCGCGCGCTGCTCGGCCTCGCGCTCGAGCGCTTCGACCCGGGCGACGCGACCTTCGTCTACCTCTCCGACATCGACCTGCAGTGCCACATGCTCTGGCGCCACGCGGACCCGAAGCAGCCCGGCCGCGGTCACCCCGCGCGCGACCCCGCGACCGCCGCTGCGCACGCGCACGACATCGAGCACTTCTACGAGGACGTCGACGCGGTGCTCGGCCGCGTGCGCGCGCAGCTGCCGGAGGGCACGCTCCTGCTCGTGATGAGCGATCACGGCTTCCAGCCCTTCACGCGCAAGTTCTCGCTCAACGCCTGGCTGCGCGATCGCGGCTACCTCGTGCTGAAGGACGGCCGGCGCACCGGGCAGGTCGGGCTCGAGGACGTCGACTGGGCGCGCTCGCGCGCCTACGGACTCGGCTTCAACGGCCTCTACCTGAACCTCGCCGGCCGCGAGGGGCAGGGCAGCGTCGCGCCCGCGGAGGCCGCAGCGCTCGCGGCGGAGCTCGCGGCCGCGCTCGAGGCCGTGATCGATCCGGTGGACGGAGGGCGCGTGGTGCGCCGCGTGTATCCCGCCGCGGAGGCCTTCCACGGCGCGCGGGTCGCGGAGGCTCCCGACCTCGTCGTAGGCTACGAGCAGAGCTACGCGTGCTCGGACCCGTCGACGCTCGGCGAGGTCACCGAGACGGTGCTGGAGGACAACACGGGCCGCTGGTCGGGCAACCATCTGATCGACCCGAGCCTCGTGCCCGGCGTGCTGCTCTCGAACCGCCGGGGCATCGGCCCGGGCTTCGACCTGACCGACGTCACGGCGTCGCTGCTCGACCACTACGGCGTCGCGCCGCATCCCGGGATGCGCGGGACCTCCTTCCTGCACGGCCGCGAGCGCGCGGCCCGCTAGCGGTTTCCGGGCGGCCCCGGCGGGCGCCCCTGCGAGAGAGGATGCGATGTTTGGTGCAAGCTCCGTCAAGCTGAAGCTCGACCGCGACCTGGTCGAGAAGCTGCGCAAGGTGGCCGACGTGGCCGGCTACGCGACCGTCGAAGAGTTCGTGACGCACATCCTCGAGAAGGAGATGCTGCACTTCGAGGGGGCGAAGGACGACAAGGACATGCGCGAGCGCCTGAAGGGTCTCGGCTACATCAGCTAGCTCCCGTGGCGACCTGGAACCGACTCTCGAGCGCGCTCTTCGACCGCCTGCTCGCGCCCTTCGGCCACGCGCCGGCCTGGTTCGATCTGCTGCTCTGGCCCGTGCTCGCGGGGATGCTGGCACTCGTCGTCTACAAGTACGCGAGTCACCAGCGCGGGATCGAGCGCACCAAGGAGCGGATCAAGGCCCACCTCTACGAGGTCCGGCTCTTCGGCCACGACCCGCTCGCGGTGCTCTCCGCGACCGGCCGCATCCTGTTCCACAACGCGATCTACCTCGGCCACAACCTGCTGCCGATGGCGGTCGCGCTGGTGCCGATGCTCGCGCTCCTGAGCCAGCTCGAGGCGAACTACGCCTTCGCGCCCGCGCCGGTCGGCGCGGTGGAGCTGCTGCGCCTCGAGCTCGACCCCGCGGCCGGCGTCTCGCCGCGCGAGGTGCGGCTCGAGCTGCCCGCGGGCGTCGCGCTCGACGCGCCGCCCGTGCGCACGGTCGAGGGCGAGGTCTTCTGGCGCCTGCGCGCGGAGCGCGCGGGCGACCACCGCCTCGCGATCCACGTCGGCGACGAGCTCGTCGAGAAGGGCTGGGCCGTGGGCGGAGCGCCGCGCAAGATCCCCCTGATGCGCAGCAAGGCGCTCGACGCCTTGCTGTATCCCGGCGAGCCCGCGCTCGCCGCGAGCTCGCGCGTGCGCCGCGTCTGGATCGCGCACCCCGAGCGCGAGCTCGCGTGGCTCCCGAGCGGCGAGCTCGGGATCGCGCTGACCTTCCTCGGTGTCTCGCTGCTCGCGGGCTTCGCGCTCAAGGGCCGCTTCGGCGTGACGCTCTAGCCGGGGGGGAGGGCGTGGTCTCGCGCATCCGCAGCTGGCTCGCGCGGCGCCGCCACGGCGAGCCCGTGGTCGTCGTCTCGGGCCTGCCGCGCTCGGGCACCTCGATGATGATGCGCATGCTCGAAGCCGGCGGCATCGCTCCCTTCAGCGACGGCGAGCGCGCGGCCGACATCGACAACCCCGAGGGCTACTACGAGTTCGCGCGCGTCAAGGACCTCGAGCGGGACCCGGACCGCGCCTGGGTCAAGCAGGCGCGCGGCCGCGCGCTCAAGGTGATCTCGTTCCTGCTGCGCCACCTGCCCGACGACAACGCCTATCGCATCGTCTACATGCGGCGCCACCTCGACGAGGTGCTCGCGAGCCAGGACAAGATGCTCGACCGCCTCGGCAACGCCGCGCCGGGCGGCGACCTCGAGGCGATGAAGGAGGCCTACCGCAACGACATCGTCGCAGCGCGCCTGCACGCGCGGAAGCGCCCGAACATGCAGATGCTCGAGCTGCACTACGCGGATGCGATCGCGGACCCGGCCGGCACCGCGCGGCGCGTGAACGAGTTCCTCGGAGGCGCGCTCGACGAGGCCGCGATGGCCGCGGCGGTGAACCGCGCGCTCTACCGCAACCGCGCCTGAGCGGGTCCGCGGCCGGAAAACGCCACGGGGCCGCGCGATCGTGGTAGGGTCGGGTTTCCCCCCGGGAGGAACCGCGATGACCCCTCTGCTCCGTCTTGCGCTCGCGCTCGCCCTCGCGCTCGGCAGCGGGTCCACGGCCTTCGCCGACGAGACCTGCCAGTCGCCCTATCTGCCGAAGCTCGTCGGCCAGGAGGACTTCGTCTACGTCTGGACGCTCGGCGTCGAGGGCCTGGGCGACGGCTCGGACAAGCTCGTGACGGTCGGCGCGAACCCGGCGCGCAGCGACTACGGCAAGGTCGTGTCGAAGGTCTCGGTGGGCGGCCGCCACGAGGCCCACCACGCGGGCTTCACGGACGACCGCCGCTACCTCTGGGCGGGCGGCCTCGACGACAGCCGGATCTTCGTCTTCGACGTCGGCAGCGATCCCGCGAAGCCGGTGCTCGTGCGAACGATCGCGGACTTCGTCGAGAAGACCGGCGGCGTGGTCGGCCCGCACACCTTCTATCCGATTCCGGGCCGCATGCTGATCAGCGGGCTCTCGAACGCGAGCGACAAGGGCGGCCGCACCGGCATCGCCGAGTACAACAACGACGGCAGCCACGTGCGCACGCTCTGGATGCCCGCCGGCGCCGAGTACGGCTACGACCTGCGCGTGAACGCGCACCTGAACCGCATGCTCACGTCCTCCTTCACGGGGCACGCGAACTACATGCGCCCGATGCAAGAGCTGCTCGCCGACGCCGAGGCGATGAAGCGCTTCGGCAGCACGATGGTGGTCTGGGACTTCCACGCGCGGAAGCCGCTGCAGACGCTCGAGGTGCCGGGCGCGCCGCTCGAGATCCGCTGGGCCCTGGATCCCACCCACGAGTACGCCTTCACGAGCGCCGCGCTCACGTCGAAGCTCTGGGGCGTCTTCCGCAAGAGCGACGGCCGCTTCGAGGCGGTCGAGATCGGCGCGATCGGCGACCCCGCGAAGGTCCCGCTGCCGGTCGACATCAGCCTGAGCGCGGACGACCGCACGCTCTTCGTCGACACCTTCTTCGACGGCACGGTGCGCGTCTTCGACGTCTCGAACCCGCGCGCGGCGCGGCTGATCTACGAGAAGAAGATCGGCGCGCAGGTGAACATGGTGAGCCAGAGCTGGGACGGGAAGCGGCTCTACTTCACGAGCTCGCTGCTCGGAAACTGGGACGGCACGAACCACGAGGACGAGCAGTTCCTGAAGGCCTACGGCTGGGACGGGAAGCAGCTCACGCCGACCTTCGCGATCGACTTCCGGGCCGAGCAGCTCGGCCGCCCGCACCACATGCACTTCGGGCAGCTCGGCTTCTGGTCGGCGCGCGCGGAGAGCCCGGGCGACGTGGCGGCGAGGTAGCGCGCGATGCGGCGCCCCGGCGGCGCGCTGCTTTCGCTCGCGCTGGCCCAGGCCGCGCTCGTCGCCACCGGGTGGGCCCGCTCCGCGGGCGCCGCGCCCGCAGCCCCGGCCGCGCGCTTCGAGGCGCCCGAGCCCGGCAGCTACGAGCTGCCTCCGATCGACCGCGTCGGCCCGCACGCGCTGCTCGGAGCGACCGGAGCGCGCGAGCCGCTGCTCGGCCTCGCGCGCGGAGAGCTCGCGCTCGTCTCCTTCGTGTACCTGCACTGCGGCGAGGCGTGTCCGCTCGCGACGGCGCTGCTGCAGCGCCTCGACCGCGAGCTCGCGCGCGATCCGCGGCTCGCGGCGCGCGTCGAGCTCGTCACGGTGAGCTTCGATCCGCGCCGCGACACGCCCGAGAAGCTGCGCGAGCTGCGCGATCGGCTCGCGCCGCAGGGGCGCTGGCGCTTCCTCACCGCGCCGGACGAGGCGGCGCTCAGGCCCGTGCTCGCCGATTTCGGCCAGGACGCCGTCTGGATTCCGGGCGAGCCGAACGCGCCGGACGCGCTGCGCCACGTGCTCAAGGTCTTCGTGGTCGACGCGTCGGGCGCGGTGCGCCAGATCTACAGCACGGGCTTCCTCGACTCGCGCCTCGTGCTCGCCGACCTGCGCACCCTGCTGCCGATCGCGCCCTGAGGCGCGCGCGCTGCGCGCGGGCGACGGCTCCGATCACCCCGAGTTGCGAGTCGGCGTCGAGCATCCGACGAGCGAGGAGCCCTGGCGCTGGCGCCAGGATCCGATCAGCCGGATCCCGCTCGCGCTCGGCGCGCGCTGGAGCGGCGTGCTGCCCTTCGCGCTGGATCGCCCCGACCAGTTCCGCGCTCCGCCGCCGCCCGCGCTCGCGAGCCCCGAGTACGCGCTCGCCTTCGACGAGGTGAAGCGGCTCGGCGGAGACGGGGTCGCGACCGCCACGGAGCGCAGCGAAGAGCAGACCTTCGTCGGCATCTTCTGGGCCTACGACGGCACGCCCAGCCTGTGCGCGCCGCCGCGCCTCTACAACCAGCTCGCGGTCCAGATCGCGGCGCAGGAGCGCACGCGGGGAGTCGAGCTCGCCCGACTGCTCGCACTCGCGAACGCGGCGCTCGCGGACGCGGGCATCGCAGTCTGGGAGTCGAAGTACTTCCACGACTTCTGGCGCCCGATCGCGGCGATCCGCGAGGCCGACCCGGGCGGCGGTCCGACGGGCGCCGGCGACGGCAACGACGCGACCGCGGGCGATCCGGACTTCACGCCGCTCGGCGCGCCCGCGAGCAATCTCCCCGGGACGCCGGACTTCACGCCGCCCTTCCCGGCGCATCCCTCCGGTCACGCCGGCTTCGGCGGCGCGCTCTTCGAGACGCTGCGCAACTTCTACGGCCGCGACGACATCGCCTTCCGCTTCGTCTCGGACGAGTGGAACGGCGAGACGCTCGCGAGCGACGGGAGCCTGCGGCCGCTCGTGCCGCGCAGCTTCGCGTCGCTGTCGCAGGCCGAGGAGGAGAACGGCCAGAGCCGCATCTACCTCGGCATCCACTTCTCCTTCACAAGACCGAGGGCATCGCGCTCGGGCGCCGCGTCGCGGACCACGTGTTCGAGAACGCCTTCGCGCCGCTGCGGCCGCGCGGGAGCCGCAGGCGCTGAGCCCCGCTCCCGGGATGGGCTCGGGCCGCGGGCGGGGAAGTCGCGGCCGCGCCCGCGGCGACGCGCCGCTAGCGGGCAGCGTCGACGGGCGTTCCGTCGAAGTCGCCCCAGACCTGCGCCATCCGCTCCGGGTGCTCGCCGTCGGGCCGCGCGCGGTGCGGCCAATGGCCGGGGATCGCGCCGCGCGCGTGCACGGCCGGGCTGATGAACCACTCCGTCCCCGGGACGGGCCGCACCTCGGCCGCCGCATAGCGCAGCGTGATGCCCGCGCGCCGTCGCTCCGAGCGGTTCGCGGCCGAGCCGTGCAGCAGCAGGTCCGAGTGGATCGACGCCTCGCCCGCGCGCAGCCGGTTCGTGAAGAGCGGAGCGAAGCGCTCCGGCTCGACGACCTCGCGGTTCAGCACACGCGTGCCGTCGAGCGGATGCTCCGCGTGCGGCAGCGCGCCCAGGCGGTGGCTCCCGGGCGCGAAGCGGACGGCCGCGTTCTCCTCGTCCGCGTCGTCGATCGCGAGCCAGACGCTCACCGAGCGCGTCGGCGTGAGGGGCCAGTAGGTCGCGTCCTGGTGCAGCGGCACCGCCATCGGGTTGCCCGGGAGCTTGCAGAAGAGATGGCTGCCCCAGAACACGAAGTCGGGTCCGAGCAGGTCCTCGACGCAGTCGAGGATGCGCGGCGTCAGCGCGAGGTCGTAGAGCCCCGCGCAGACGAGGTGGTACGAGATGATCGAGTACGCGTTCCGGCGGTCGGGCGCCTCGACGACCCGCGCGACGAGCTCGTCGATGTAGCGGCGCAGGGCGTCCGCCGCGCCCGGCTCGAGCACCCGCAGGGGCGAGACGAAGCCCTGCCGGTTGAAGTGCTCGACCTGGCCCGGCGCGAGCGTTCGCGCCGCCGCCGGGTCGGCAGCCCGAAACTCGAGCACTCGCGCGTCGCTGCCGGGGTCTGCCACCCACTCGGCCATCGCCCCTCCCCGCGCCGGTCCCGCCCGGTCCGCGATCCTACCGCCGCGGACCCGGCGCGGGCCAGACGCCGGGATCCGGGAGCGCGCCGCGGCCCGGTGGGAGTCGCGCCGGAGCGGAGCGCGGGCGCTCCGCACTACTCCAATGTGGGGTCTTTTCGAGGGCGTCCGCCGGAGACTACCTTCGAGCGCGCGATTCCCCACCGACGGAGAACGCCATGCGCATCGCACGAGCTCTCTCCTTGTGTTCCGTGCTAGTGGCTCTGTCCCCCGGAGCTCTCGCCGTGAGCTTCGGCTTCCAGAACATCACGAACAACAATGCCGCCGACGCCGCCACCGGTGAGGCACAGCTCCTGCTGGACGTGACGGACGCGGGCGGCGGCCAGGTGAGCTTCCTGTTCACGAATCTCGGGCCGCTCGCGTCGTCGATCACGGACGTCTACTTCGATGACGGCACCCTGCTCGGGATCGCGAGCATCGTGAACGGCGCGGGCGTGAGCTTCTCGCAGGGCGCGAGCCCGCCGGATCTCCCGGGCGGGAACTCGATCTCCCCGGCCTTCCAGACCTCGGCGGGCTTCTCGGCGGACTCCGACCCGCCGACCCAGCCCAACGGCGTGAATCCGGGCGAGCAGCTCGAGATCCTCTTCGATCTCGTGGGCGGCAGCACCTTTGCGGATACGATCGCCGCGCTCGAGGCGGGAGGGGGCACCGGCGGCCTGCGCGTCGGGATCCACGTCCAGGGCTTCGCGGGCGGCGGCAGCGAGGCCTTCGTGAACGCGCCGCCCATCCCGGAGCCGAGCAGCGCGCTGCTGGCAGGGTTCGCTCTCGCCGTGTTCGGGGGCGCGCTGCGCCGTCGCTCGGCCGATCAGCCCATGAAGTAGGCGGCGAGCTTGTTGCCGTCGGGGTCGCGGAAGTAGCCGAAGAAGCCCGCTCCGCGCGGGCCGGGCGCGCCTTCGTCCGTGGCGCCGAGCTCGAGCGCTTTCGCGTGGAGCTTGCGGACGGCGTCCTGGCTGCCGGCGGTCAACGCCACCATCGCGCCGTTGCCCGCGCCGGCCTGCTTGCCGTCGAAGGGTGTGCAGACCGCGAGCATCGGCTGGCCGCGCCCGCTGCCGAACATCGTCATGCGCTCGTTGCGCATGACCACGCGCGCGCCGATCTCGGCCAGCAGCGCCTCGTAGAAGCGGGAGGCGCGGGCGAGGTCGCGGGTTCCCAGGGTGACGTAGCCGATCATCGCGTCTCTCCTCGGCACGCAGGGCGTGCGGTCTGCAGGCTGATTCCCAGCGCGCGCTCCGCGCTCAGAGCTCGATCGGCCGGATCGGCGCGTCGATCGGGCCCGAGACCCTTTGTAGCGCAGGCAGCAGCAGGTCGTGGCCGCGGCCCGCGAGGTAGCCGTCGATCGCGCGGTGGAAGTTGCTGATCATGCCCTCCACGTCGCGCGAGAGCCGCATGTACTCGAAGCCCGGGCTGCGCAGCCCCGCCTGCTGGCGCGGCAGGTTCGCGAAGTCCTGGCGCACCACCTCCGGCCAGCGCGGATCGTCGTGGGCCAGCGCGGTCGCCTCGCGCGGCGACGCGGGCTCCGCGTGCTCCGGCACGAGCGTCGTCGTCCAGATCTCGAAGAGCGTCTCCTCGGGTCCGAGCGGGCGCACGCGGTAGGCCGCGGCGTTGCCGTAGACCGGCAGCAGGAAGTAGTGCGGGAACGCGAAGTTGACCGACGAGACGTGGCCCGTCGCGACGAGCTCGTTCAGGTCCGGGATCGGAATGCCCGCCGCGCGGCCGCGCCGCGTGATCTCGTCGTTCAGGCGCGTGTTCCACGCGGCGATCGCCTGGACCGGATCGTCGGGCAGCGGCATCCCGCGCAGCTCCTCGGCGACGCGGATGTCCTTCGCGTGGATCATGCCGCCGCCCATGCCCTCGCTCAGCTTCTGCATGAAGTAGATCGAGCTCCCGATCACGTCGGCGGGATCGGTGAAGCCGATCGGATCGGTGCCCGCGCCGTAGCCCCGCTTCACGGAGCGCGCGAGCAGCTGCGGGTGCGTCTGCGCGGCGTGGTAGCCCTCCATGAAGGCCTCGCTCGCGAGCTTCCAGTTGACCGGGAGCACGGTCGAGTGCCACGACTCCGCGCGCATCTTCTCGACGCGCAGCGCATCGTGGTAGCTCGCGAAGGGCTCGAGCGAGGGGCGCAGCGCGGGGGCCTCGTCGTCGAAGTTGACGAAGGCGCAGCCGCCCCAGGTCTCGACGCGGCACTCGCGCAGCCTGAGCTCCGCGGGGTCGAGCTGGTCCTGCGCGAACAGATCGGGCGCGAGCACGAAGCGGTTCGCGCCGTCGAGTCCCCAGCACCAGCCGTGAAAGGGGCAGACGAAGCCCTGCGGGCTCCGGCCGCGGCCCTTCACGAGCCGCATGCCGCGGTGGCGGCAGGCGTTGTGATAGGCCTTGATCGCCTGCTCGGCGACGCGCACGACGATCAAGGAGCGCCCGAGGATCTCGTACTCGACGTAGTCGCCGACCCGGGGGATCTCCTCGAGCCGGCAGGCCATCTGCCAGACCCGCGGCCAGAGCCGCTCGCACTCGAGCGCGAAGAACGCGGGATCGAAGTAGCGCGCCGCGGGCACGCGGTCGCGGCGCTCGATCGGGTGCGGAAAGGCGAGGGGCCTGGCGGGCGGGCGGGCTTCGCTCATGCGTCTCCATCCGGGGCCGCGGCGATCGAGTCGATCCGGTGCGCGGCACCCGCGGCGTGGTGCGCGGCGATGTAGGCGAAGGTGAAGGAGGCCGCGATGCTCGCGCCGGCGCCGGGGTAGCTGCGCCCCATCACCGAGGCGGTCGCGTTGCCGGTCGCGTAGAGCCCACCGATCGGGCTGCCGTCGCCGCGCAGCACGCGCGCGTACTCGTCGGTCACGAGGCCGCCCGCGGTCCCGACGTCGCTCGGGAACATCGCGACCGCGCTGTAGGGCGGCTGCGCGATCGCCCCGAGGTTCGGGTTCGGGCGGACCGTCGGATCGCCGTGGCAGCGATCGAAGCGGCGTCGGCCGCGGCCGAAGTCGGCGTCGACGCCCGCGCGGCAGAAGCCGTTCCAGCGCTCGACCGTCTTCGCGAGGCCCGCCGGGTCGATGCCGCAGAGGTGCGCGAGCTCGGCGAGCGAGTCCGCCCGCTTCATGTAGCCGCTCTCGATCCACTGCGGCGGGGTCGCGCCGGGCCGCGCGGATCCCCAGGGATAGCGCTTGCGGTGGAGGCCATCGAAGATCGTCCAGCTCGGAATCGCGGCGCGGTTGGACTGCTGGCGATCGTACATGCGCTCGCCGACCTCCATGTACGAGGCGGACTCGTTGCAGTAGCGCTCGCCCGTCTGGTCGACGAGGATCGAGAAGGGCAGGCTCAGATCGAGATGGTGCATGAAGGGCGCGGTCGAGCCGTCGGGCATCGCCGTGCCCTCCGGCCAGCTTCCGTCCAGGTGCTGCGAGGTGAGCACCCACCAGAACGCGTCGAGGTTGTCGGTCGCGGCGCCGAGGCGCATCGCCGCGGCGAGCATCTCGCCCGTGTCGCCCGGGTTGGCGGCGCTCCACTGCGCGCCGGCCGGCGCGCGGCCGAAGCGCTGGCGGAGCTCGCCGTTGCGCGAGAAGCCGCCCGCGTTCAAGAGCACCGCGTCGCGCGCGCGCACGCTGCGCTCCTCGCCGCGGTGCGCGACGCGCACGCCCGCGACGCGACCGCCCTCGACGGCGAAGTCGCGGACCGCCGCCTCGGGCACGATCGGGATCCCCTCGCGCAGCGCGATCTCGAGCAGGCGCCCCTGCAGCGCGGCTCCGTTCGAGACCAGGTCCTGGCCGCGCAGGCGCGCGCGCAGCATGCGCCAGCCGAGCGCGAGCGCCATACGCTTGCCCGACCAGGTGCGGCGGAGCAGGAAGAGATCCGAGAGCTCGTGGCTGTGGATCGGCAGGCCGCCCCCGACCGGGGAGCGCGCGAGCAGGGGCGCCCAGGCGCCGAGCGCGCGGGCGTCGTAGAGCGGCGCCATCAGGCAGCGGCTGCGCGGCTCGCCGCCGGGCAGCTCGTCGTAGTAGTCCGACCAGCCCTCGGGTCGGAAGAAAACCATGCCGCGCTCGCGCAGGAAGCGGACCATCGCGGGCCCGAGCTTGAGGGAGAACTCGCGGCGCGCGGGCGAGCTGCCGGGCGCCGCGAGGCCGACGGCCGCGTCGAAGTAGCGGCGCGCGCGCTCGTAGGAGTCGGGGATGCCCGCTTCGGCCATCAGCGGGTTGTTCGGGGTCCAGAGCACGCCGCCGGAGATCGCCGTCGAGCCGCCGACCCGGGCCTGCTTCTCGAGGATCACCGCGCTGCGTCCGAGCGAGCGCGCCGCGAGCGCCGCGCAGGTCGAGCCGGCGCCGCTGCCGACGATCACGAGGTCGTACTCGGCGTCCAGCCGCCCGCGCGGATCGCGCGCGCCGGCTCGTGTCGGATCGCGCGCGTCCGCTCGTCTCGGGTCGCGCGGATCGGCTCGTCTCGGATCGTCCGCCATGGTCGTCGCGATCGCTCCCGGTCCGAGCATCCCCGATTCGCGCGGCGAGTGGAAGCGCGGGGTCGCGGACTCCGCCCCGGGCGCCTCGCCGCGCGTCAGCGCCAGGTCCGGGTCCGGATCGCGTCCTCCCAGTTCGCCCCGTCGAACTTCTGGACCGGCAGCGCGCTCGGATCGACGCCCTCGAGGCAGCGCACGTTCACGTCGATCCGATCGGGATCGGAGCGCGGGACGCGGAAGGGCGAGATGCCGCAGGTGCCGCAGAAGCGGTTGTGCGAGGTGCCGGTTCCGAAGCGGTAGCTCCGGAGCGCGTTCTCGCCGCGCAGCAGGCGGAGCTGCGGCGGCGCGACGTTCCAGTGCAGGTAGCCCGCGCGCGCAGTACGAGCAGTTGCAGTCGACCACGTGCTCGAGCGTCCCCTCCACCTCGAAGGCGATCGCTCCGCAGTGGCAGGATCCCCGATAGGTCGGCATGCGAAGCCTCCGCGCCCGTCCGGCGCCCGCGAGGGCGGCCGCCCGAGACGCTAGCGGGCCGGCGCCCGGCCGATCTCCTCGTAGACCTGGTGGCAGGCGACCCGGTGCGGCGCGAGCTCGGCCGGACAGGCTCCCCGGCTCGCCGCGAGCGCGAGCTCGGGGCGATCGATCACGCGCGCGTCCTCCATCTCGTAGAGCGTGCAGTAGCTGTGGTGCGCCGCGCGGCGCGCCGGACGCGCCGCGAGCGCGACCCGCTCGAAGCGGCGCGCGCCGAGCATGCCCGGAGCCCCGAGCACCGCGGGCACGTGAACGCCCGCATACCACGCGAGGAAGGCGTCGCGGTAGCCGGGCGCGACGTCGACCGTGACGTGGAGGATCGCGGCGCCCGTCGGCGGCGAGCGGCGCTGCGGCGACGCGCCGATCTCGCGGTACAGCGCGCGCCGGGAATGCACGCGGCCCGAGAGCGCGGCGGGCAGCGGGGGATCGCGGTCCGCATCGACCTGCGGCGCGAGCGCGGATGCCGCTTCGAGCTCGAAGAGCGCCATGTACTTCGGGTTCTCGCCCGCGCCGGCGTGCGCGGCGTACCGCACGAAGTGCCTCGCGGCGACGGAGCCGGGCAGCGCGAGCAGCGCGCTGCGCTGGTCTTCGCACCAGCGCTCGAAGGCAGCTTCGACCTCGGGGTCGACCTCGGCGCCGATCTCGAGCACTGCGCTTCCGATCGGACGGGACCTGCGGGCGGCGCTTCGTTTCACGGCGAGTCCCCGCTGCGAGGCGCATACAATAGTCCGCAACGAGATCGGCCCGCCTCCCGCGCGGGGCGGCCCATCGCGCTCCGCCTCGAGGTGACGCCATGCCCGCTCTCCGCGTGATCTCCGCGGACTCCCACGTGATGGAGCCCGCCGATCTCTGGGCGACGCGGCTCGACGCGCGCTGGCGCGCGCAGGCGCCGCGCGTGCTGAAGAACGAGGACGGGCCGGGCTATTCCTTCGTCGCACCGGGGCTCCCGAGGCAGCCCGTCGCGGGCGCCTTCGCGGCCGGTGTGAGCGGCGAGGCCTACAAGCAGCACCTCGAGCGCGCGGGCTACGAGGCCGCGCATCCCGGAGGCTGGGATCCCGCCGCGCGCCTCGACGCCCAGGCGGCGGACGGCGTCGCCGCCGAGGTGCTCTACACCACGCTCGGGATGCGGCTCTTCCCGCTGCGCGATGCCGAGCTCCAAGAGCGCTGCTTCCGGGCCTTCAACGACTGGCTGATCGAGTACTGCTCGCACGCGCCGAAGCGACTGCTCGGCATCGCGGCGATCCCGCTCTGGGACGTCGCCGCCGGCGTCGCGGAGCTCGAGCGCTGCGCGCGGCTGGGCCTCCGCGGCGGCATGATCTGGGGCGGCCCGCCGCCGGATCTGCCCTACCGCAGCGAGCGCTACGACCCGCTCTGGGCCGCCGCCCAGGACCTCTCGCTGCCGCTCTCGCTGCACGTCGTCACGGGGATGGGGGAGGAGAGCCGCGTCGAGTTCAGCGACGCGCCGATGCGCTACATGAACCTGGTCCACGAGGTCCAGCGCTCGCTCGGCGACCTCGTGCTCGGCGGCGTGCTCGAGCGCTTCCCGCGGCTGCAGATCGTCGCCGCCGAGAGCGACACGGGCTGGCTGCCGCACTTCATGCAGCGCCTCGACCGCGCCGACGCGAAGTTCGGCGCGCTGCTCGGCAGGCGCCTCGCGCTCGCGCCGAGCGAGTACGTGCGCCGCCAGGTCTGGGCCACCTTCCTCGACGACGCGGTCGGCGCGGCCTTCTTCGAGAGCCACGGCGAGGACACCTTCATGTGGGGCTCGGACTTCCCGCACAGCGACTCGACCTGGCCCGATTCGGGAAAGGTGATCGAGAAGAACCTCGCGGGCGTGCCCGAGAGGGTCGCGCGCAAGCTCGTCTGCGAGAACGCCGCGGCGCTCTACGGCATCGGCGCCGACTGAGCGCGCGGCGGCTGCCGGACCCGGCTCAGGCCTGCGCGAGCTTGCGGAAGCGCGCGAGCTCGTGCTGCAGCCAGCCGTGCTCCCAGAAGCTCGCGTCGCCGCCCTGCGCGAGCAGCCGCTGGTGCGCCTCGACCATCAGCGCGGCCGCGTCGCGCTGCCGCGGCTCGCGCGCGAGCACGGCCTCGGCGAGGCGGATCGCGCTCGGCGCGTCGCCGCCCGCGAGACAGCTGCGCGCGCGCTCGAGCACGGCCCCGGCGCCCGCGAGCTCGGCCAGCAGCGCCAGCGCCTCGAGCGGGTCGCTCGCGTAGAGCTCGGCCGTCGAGCGGCGCTGGAACCAGCCCGTATAGGCCTCCCAGATCGCGCGCACGCCCCAGCTGACCTTGCCGTAGCCCTTGCCGACGCGGAGCTCCGGCGGGAGCGCGATCTCGCGCATCAGCGTGTAGAGATCCGCGCCCGCGTTGATGCCCGCGAGCGTCTCGCGGTGCACGTACTCGACCGCGCCGTGCAGGCGCGCGAGGCAGGCGTCGATCAGCTCGGCGCCGGCGATCGGCAGGTGCCGGCCCGTGATCAGGAGCTCGGGCCGGAGCTCGCGCACGCGGCGCAGGTTCGCGAGGTAGGGCAGCGGGAAGCGGTACTTGTCGCCGCGCAGGGTGTGGAAGTTCGGGAAGTGCGGGAAGAGCGGGCCGAAGAGGTTGCTGACCAGCGCGATCCGCTGCTGCGGCAGCCACACGATGCAGCTGTCGATCGTCTCGCCGCCCGGAGCCGCGACGAGCTCGAGCTCGAGCGCGCCGGCGCGCAGCGCGAGGCGGCTCTCGAAGAGCAGGTCCGGCGTCGGGACGTCCTGGCGCGCGGCCGCGCCGGGCTCGCGCGCCGCGATGTCGCGCATGCGCGAGGGCAGCTGCGGGAACCAGGTCAGCGCGGTGCCCGCGCGGAAGCGCGCGAGGCGCGCGTCGTCGGCCTGGCAGGCGGGGTTGTTCGCCTGCGCGACATAGCGGGTATCGGGCTCGCGAAACAGCGCGACGCCGCCGACGTGGTCGACGTGGCCCTGCGTGGTCACGATGTAGGGCGTGGGTCCCGGGCAGATCGCGTCGAAGACGCGCTTGTGGTGCGGCGCCTCGAAGCCCATGCCGGTGTTCACGATCACGCGGCCCGCGCCGGTCGCGAGCAGGTAGCTCGCACTGGTGCCGGCCGAGCGGTAGATGAAGTCGTGGATCCGGAGCGCGGGGTCGTCGTAGACGGGATCCAGGAGCTCGCGCCCGGGCCGCTCGTCGATCAGGCGGTCGACCTCGCGCTCGATGCTCACGCCGCCCTCCCGCCGCGCCGGCGCGCGGCCCCGCGCGCCGGGCGCCGCCTCAGCCCCGCTTCCGCTCGATCAGGATCTCGCGGTAGGTCTTCTCGCCGACGTTCCAGGCCCACTCGGTGCTGCCCTTCGGGACCCGCACCGTGTTGCCCTCCGGCGGGATCAGGCCGACGTAGGGATCGCCCTCGCCCTTCGGCGGGATCCCCGCGACGCGGTCTCCCGACAGGATCACGAGGTAGTAGTCGAGCGGGTGGTGGTGCAGCGCGGTGGCCTGCCCCGGCAGCAGCGTGAGCTCCCAGATCCGCAGGTGCTCGTCTTCGAAGAGCACGCGATCCGCGACGGCGCCGCGCGGCTCGCCCGCGTGCTCTACGCGGAAGCGCTCGAGCTGCGCGCGCGTCTCGGGGCTCAGGACTTCGAGGGCAGGGGGCTGGTGCTTCACGCTTCCTCCAGGCGCCGGCTGCCGCGGCTCGGGCCGCAGCGTCCGGCGCGGCGATGCGGCTCGGCGCGCTAGTTCACCTCGATCCGCACCGGGAAGCGGTCGAGGTAGAAGCCGAAGGGCGCGCGCAGCGCCGCGGGCTCGACACCGAAGTCCACGCGCAGGTCGTAGACGACCTGCCCCTCCTTGCCGCGCGGGTGCGCCGCCAGGTACGCGAGGATCTGCGCGCGCGCCTCGGGCGTCATCGGCAGCCCCGCGGCGGCGTAGATGCGCTCGACCGTCGCGACGTCGTCGGCCATGAACTCGTGGAAGAGCACGTCGATCGTGCGCCCGGCCGGAAGCAGCGGCCGGTCGCGCAGCGAGGCCTCGAGCAGCCGGCGCATGCGATCGCTCCAGTAGTCGAGGTAGAACCCGGGGCGGGGCGTGCGGTAGGTCATGCGCGCGCCGTAGGCGAGCATCGTCGCGGCCGACTGCACCACCGAGACGGGGTCGCGGTGCGTCATCACGATCGTCGCGTCGGGGAAGGCCGCGAGCAGCGGGCCGAGCTGCTCGAGGTGCTGCGGCGACTTCAGCACCCAGCGCTCGCGCGGCCGGTACCACTGCAGGATCTTGAGCGCGGGCAGCAGGTAGTGGACGTAGTGCTCGGTCTGGTCGTGCGCGAGGTAGTAGTCGCGCCAGCCCGGCACGCGCGCGATCCACTCGAGGTTGTAGCTCGTGAAGTCGGGGCAGAGCAGCTCGAGCTCCTCGTGGATGTGGTCGGGCTCCATCGGGTGCATCGCGGCGATCAGCGGCGCCGTGCTCCGGAACTGCTCCCAGGCCTCGGCCGAGCGCCGCCGGCGCGGGTCGACGCCGTCGGCTCCGGGCCGCTCGCGCGGGTCGGGCACGGGCTCCTGGCCCTCCCAGAGCGGCATCGAGCGCAGCCGCTGATCGGCCGCGATCAGGTTCACGAGGTGCGTGGTGCCCGAGCGCGGCAGCCCGACGACGACGATCGGCGCGCGGATCTGCTGCTCGTGGATCTCCGGGTGGCGCTCGAGCAGGTCGCGGATGCGCAGGCGGTTTGCCGCGTAGCGGACGCAGTCGGCGTAGAGGCCCGCGCGGCCGAGGCCCGTGCGCTCCGGATCCCGGTCCACCTCGCCGAGCCAGAGCGCCAGGCGCTCGCGGAACTCCGGCGGGCCGAAGTCGTCGAGGCCCGTCCGCTCCACGGCTGCGGCGAGCACGGCCGGCACGCTGAGCTCGACCCGCTGGCTCTCGCCGTAGGCGAGCGCCGCGCGCTGGACCTCGCTCAGCACGGGCGCGGCGAGGTCGTCGATGCGGATCTTGCGAGGCGCGCTCATCGGCGCGGTTCCCCTTCTCTGCGGCGTCCGGAACGCGGCTCATCATATACTGCCAGCCGCGCGCCGCAGTCCGCGCGCGCCGTCTCGCCCGAGGAGGCCGTGGCCACGCAGCCCTACTCGCCCAGTCGACCCTGCCGCCTCGCCGACGTCGCGCACTGGGACCTCGAGACCGACGTGATCGTCGTCGGCTTCGGCGCGGCGGGCGCGTCGGCCGCGATCGAGGCCGCGGGCTGCGGCGCGCGCGTGACACTCTTCGAGGTCGCGTCGGGCAGCGGCGGCACGAGCGCGATGGCCGGAGGCGACATCTACCTCGGCGGAAACGGCGGCACGCGCGTGCAGCGCGCGGCCGGCTACGAGGACAGCACCGAGGACTTCTACCGCTACATGCTGCTCGCGGGCGGACCGGATGCGGACGCCGAGCGCGTGCGCCTCTACGCCGACCGCGCGCTCGAGCACTTCGCGTGGCTCGAGGCGCAGGGCGTGCCGTACCGGAACAGCCACATCCCCGGGAAGGTGCAGGCGCCCGGCACCGGCGACTGCCTGATCTGGTCGGGCAGCGAGGAGGCCTGGCCCTTCAACCTCGAGGCCAAACCGTGTCCGCGCGGGCACCTGCCCGAGGCCGTCGGCGAGGCCGGCGGCAAGAAGCTGCTCGACGCGCTCGCCGCGCGCGTCCACGCGCAGGGCGTCGAGGTGCACTTCGATGCGCGCGTGCTCGCGCTCGTCGCGGACGACGCGCGGCGCGTGCACGGCGTCGTCGTGCGCCGCGACGGCCGGCCCTGCAGCGCGCGCGCGCGCCGGGGCGTGATCCTCTGCGCGGGCGGCTTCGCGCTGAACCAGGAGATGCTGCGGCGGCACGCGCCGCTCGCGCTGCGCCTGCGGGGCGACAGCCTCTCGGGCGGCCACGACGACGGCTCCGGCATCGAGATGGGGCAGAGCGTCGGCGGCGCGGCCATCCACATGGACGAGCTCTTCACGACGCTCTCGATCTATCCGCCCGAGTCCCACGCGAAGGGCATCCTCGTCAACGAGCGCGGCCAGCGCTTCATCAACGAGGACGCGTATCCCGGCCGCATCGGCGTCTACTGCACGCGCCAGATCGGCGACCGCATCTTCCTGCTCGTCGACAACGCGCTCTTCGGACAGCCCGCGCCCTACGCCCGGATCGAGGTCGCAGCGGTCGGCGAGAGCTGGGAGGAGATCGAGCGCGAGCTCGGCCTGGTCGAGGGCACGCTGGTCGAGACGGTCCGGCGCTACAACCAGCACGCGGCCAAGGGCGAGGACCCGCTCTTCCACAAGCATCCGAAATGGCTGAAGGCGCTCGACGAGCCGCCCTTTGGCGCGCTCGCCTGCCACGTCGGGCAGGCCTTCTATCCCTACTTCACGCTGGGCGGCCTCAGCACGCGCCCGAGCGGCGAGGTGCTGACCCCCGAGCGCGCGGTGATTCCGGGCCTCTACGCGGCGGGCCGCACCTGCTGCGGGCTGCCGCGCTGGGCCGAGGGCTACAGCTCGGGCATGTCGCTCGGGGACTGCACCTTCTTCGGGCGCCTGGCGGGACGCGCGGCGGCGCGCGCGGCGCTGCTGCCCGAGGGCTGAGCGCGCGCGGCGCCGCGGGCGCCGCGCGCGGGGAGGAGCGGAGCGTGGCGCAGAGCGAGAGCGAGAAGCGGATCCTCGACGGCAGTCTCTGGGAGGAGTTCTGCGAGCGGCTCAAGGCCTGCGGGAAGCTGCTCGAGGGCCCCGACCTGCCGCAGGACGCGTTCAACCGCGCGCTCGGCTACCGCGCGCTCACGCACTTCCTGCGCGCGGGGCTCGAGGCGCAGGTCGACTTCTCCGACCCCGAGTTCCCGGCCTTCTATCGCCTCGCGGACGAGACGAAGAAGATGCTGAACGACAACCCCGACAACTTCTACCTGAACTGCGTCGTCGACCCGCGCTTCGAGTACAGGATCACCGGCCGGCGCGGCACGGTTCCCTACTTCAGCCTCGGCAGCAAGGGCGGTGTCGACGCCTCGGGCATGAGCGAGACGGGCAGCATCGACTCGACCCAGATCGAGTACGCACCCGACGGCCGCTTCGAGATCCTCGTGAGCGTGCGCAAGCAGCCGACCAACTGGCTGCCGATGACCGCGGAGACCCGCTCGATCGTCGTGCGCCAGACCTTCGGCGTGCGCAGCCAGGAGAAGGTCACCGAGCTCGCGATCGAGTGCCTGAACCCGGTGCGCAAGAACAACACGCTGCGCGTCGAGCGCTTCGCGCCCGCGCTGCTCGGCGCGGTCGATCTGGTGAAGAACACGGTGCAGCTCGGCAACCTCTGGCAGTCGCAGTACAAGCGCGAGCACCTGAACCGGCTGCCCGCGCACGACCAGGCCGTGCTGCGCCGGGCCGGCGGCGACCCGAACATCCACTACTACCAGAGCTACTGGCGGCTCGCGCCCGACGAGGCGCTGCTCGTGCAGCTGCGCGACATCCCCGAGTGCGACTTCTGGAACCTGCAGCTCGCGAACGCGTGGATGGAGTCCTTCGACTTCCGCTTCTTCCGCTGCTCGATCCAGAAGTACACGGCTCACTACGAGCCGGACGGCTCGGTCCAGATCGTCGCCGCGCACGAGGACCCGGGCCCCAGGTACCCGAACTGGCTCGACACCTTCGGCCACGGCGAGGGCGGCATGCTCGGCCGCTACGTGCACGCGAAGAGCTTCCCGCCGGAGATGCCGGCGCGCGTCGTGAAGCTCTCGGAGCTGCGCGGGCACTAGGCGGAGGCGCGCCGTGGAGCGCGCGGCTTGTCTCGAGCGCGGGGCGCAGTGTAGGCTCGAGAGCGCTGCAGAAACGGAGGCCATCCCGTGTTAAGTCGGTTCCGCGGCGCCGCCGCGCTCGTCTCGCTCGCGCTGCTCTTCGGGGCGGGTCCCTCCGCCGCGTTCCCGCACTTCTCGCTGGACGGTGTCTCGCCGACGCTGTTCACCCTGTTCCTCTCTCCCTCGGACGTGTTCGCGCCCGGGCCGATCGGAGGGCCCCCGCTGCTGGCCTTTCCCGCAGCCGGGATCGGTCTGGTCGGTCCGCCCTACGACGACCTCGACGCGATGGCGCTGCCGGGAGCGCTGGGACAGCTGCACTTCTCGGTGGACCGCGTTTCCGCGGGGCTTCCGATCGTCTTCGGAGTCGGCCCGTATCCGCCGCTTCCCGCCTTCTCCCACACCTTCTTGCAGGCCGGTCTCGGCCAGCAGGCGGGCGACATCTACGTGCGCGGCGCTCCCGGCGTGCCGGGCCTGCCGGTCCACCTGCTCGCCTACAACCAGGACGCGCTCGGCGAGATCCCCGCGCTGGGGTTCAGCGCTCCGAGCGGCCCGCCGCTCGATGCGCTGGATGCCCTGGACCTGATCAACCCGGGCTTCCCGCCCCCGATCCCGGCGATCCTGAGCATGGCCCCGGGACATGCGTACATGGGAGGGAGCGGCTTCAGCGGCTGCGGCGGGGATCTCTTCTATCCGACTCCGGGAGGCGCGGCGCCCTTCCTCTCCTACGGCGCGCTCGGACTCGCGAGCTGCGGCGACGACATCGACGCGCTCGCGGTGGTGCTGCCCGCGGGAGAGCTGTACTTCTCCCTCGCGCCCGGATCGCCGTCGCTGACGCCCATCTTCTCGCCGATCGCGGGCTGCGCCGCGGCCGGCTGCAGCGCGGCGGACGTCTTCGGCGTCCCGCTCGCCGGCGGAGTCGCGGCGCTCGAGCTCGCGGCCGCCGATCTCGGGCTGGCTCCCGGCGACAACGTGACTTCCCTGGCGATGAGCCCCTGCGCGTTCCCGTCCGGTGTGGACTCGGATGGCGACGGCTTCGACGACGCCTGCGACAACTGCACGCTGGATGCCAATCCGACCCAGTTCGATGGCGACGTGGATGGCTTCGGCAACGCCTGCGATGCGGACTACGACAACACCGGTTTCGTCTCGATCGCCGACTTCGCCATCTTCGCGAGCTCCTTCACCTCCCTGGGCAACCCTCGCTACCGGCCCGACGTGGACTGGAACGAGAGCCGGACCGTGAACATCGCGGACTTCAACTTCTTCAAGCTCCGCTTCGGAGGGCCGCCCGGACCGTCGGGCTGGCCCTGCGCGGGAACGGTGCCCTGCACCCACTGAGGTCTCGGCGCGCGGCACGGCCTCGGCTCGAGGGGTGCGAGGCGCCAGGAGGAGAGGCGATGCCCCGCAGCAGCAGCGCCCGGCAGCTCGTCACGCTCGCGAGCGCGAACTTCAGCCCGGTCTACGAGAACGCGAAGGCCACGCTCGAGAAGATGCGCGCGAACGCCGTCGAGGCGGCCGAGCAGGGCGCCGACCTCGTCGTGTTTCCGGAGGGAGCCCTCTCGGGCTGCCGCAGCTGCCCCGAGTGCGCGGAGCTGGGCGCCGTCTGCGATGCCTGCCTCGCATCGGGCGAGACGGTGCCCGGCCCGTCGAGCCTCGCGCTCGCCGAGCTCGCGCGCGAGCGCGACCTCTACGTGGTCTTCGGCCTGCGCGAGCGCGACGCGCGCGAGCGCAGGCTCTACAACGCGGCGGCGGTCGTCGGTCCCGAGGGCGTGCTCGGGAGCTACCGCAAGGTGCACCTCGGCGAGCCGCCCTGGGTCACGGAGGGCGTGACCTTCACGCCGGGCGCGTCGCTGCCGCTCTTTCCGACCCGCTTCGGTCCGATCGGCGTGCAGATCTGTTACGACTTCTGGTTCAACCCCGAGCTCACGCGGCTGCTCGCGCTCAAGGGCGCGCGCCTGATCGTCTGCCCGGTCGGCTCCTTCGCGGCCCCGGGCCGGCCCGAGAGCATGCGCGCCTCGGCGCTCGCGCGCGCGCAGGAGAACCTCGTCTACGTCGCGGTCTCGAACTCGGTCGGCGGCCCCGGCGCGGCCGGGTCGGGTTATGCGGGCGCCGCGCTGACCGAGGAGCTCCGGCCCAACCACTACGCGGGCCACTCGCTGATCGCGGGCCCGGCCTTTCCGCGCTTCGGGCAGCTGCTCGCGGAGGCGGGCGAGAGCGAGGAGCTGATCGTCGCGAGCTTGAACCTGAAGCAGCTGGCGCGCTTCGAGCGGGTCTTCGACTACCGCCGCTGGCGCGCAGGCCGCCTCGCGGGCGCCTCGCGCCTGATCGCGGACGAGTTCGCAGCGCTGGCCGACGCGGCGGAGCGGGAAGGGAGCTAGCGCGCGGGGGGCCTTGCGTCCGCTCCCGCGGCGCTTTGGATACCGTCCGGCTCGCGATGCCGATCCGCCGCCGCGCGCTGCGCGCGCTCGCCCTGCTGCTCTACGCCGCGGGCGTCCTCGCATTCCTCGAGTCGGCCTCGCGGCTGATCGTCGCCACGCCGCCGCTCTTCGAGCGCATCGCGGCCGAGGACGACGCCTCGTACCGCCTGCGCTGGGTGCGCGCGCCCGGGCGCAAGAGCCACACGGCCTACGTCATGGACGCGCACCACCCGACCCGCGGCTGGACGCTCGAGCGCAACCTGCGCGGCGTTCCGGGACTCGGGCCGAGGCGCCTGAGCTCGAACTCGCGCGGCCTCCGCGGCAGCGCCGAGCACGCCGTCGAGAAGCCGCCCGGAGTCCTGCGCATCGCCGTGCTCGGCGACTCGTTCAGCTTCGGCGAGGACGTCGACGACGCGGAGACCTACGCGAGCCAGCTCGAGCGCCTCGTCCCGGGCAGCGAGGTGCTGAACCTCGGGATCCACGGCTACGGGCACGACCAGATGCTGCTCTACCTGCGCGAGGAGGGTCTGCGCTACCGGCCCGACGTCGTGCTGCTCGGCTTCGTGCAGCTGGACGTCCCGCGCAACCTGCTCGCGTTCCGCGACTACGCGAAGCCGCGCTTCGAGCTCGTGGACGGGCGCCTCGAGCTCCGGAACACCCCCGTGCCCGAGCCGGAGGCGCTCGCCGCGGCCGAGCCGTGGCGCTCGAAGCTGCTCGACCTGCTGCAGATGCTGCGGGCGCGCGTCGAGCAGCGCTCGGGCCGGGCCGAGGCGCGCGCGCTCGCGCTCACGGCCGCGATCCTCGACGAGATCGCTCGCGCGTCGGCCGGCGCGGGCGCGGCGCCGGTCTTCGCCTATCTGCCCGTGGCGGAGGAGATGGAGCAGCGCGACCTCGCGCCGACGCCGCGCCAGCGCTTCTTCCTCGACTGGTGCGGCGAGCGCGGCGCGCGCTGCCTCGACCTGCGCGAGCGCTTCGCGGGGCGCGCGCGCTCGGACGCGCCGCCCTCGGTCAGCGGCCACTGGAACGCCGAGGAGCACCGGCTCGCCGCGCGGGCGCTGCGCGACGGCCTCGCGCGCCTGGGCCTGCTGCGCCGGCCCCGGGAGCCCGGCTCAGAGCCCCGCGAGGCGCGGCAGCACGGCGGTCGCGAGGCTCAGCACGAGGAAGAAGCCGGCCATGTCGGTGACCGTGGTCAGGATCGGTCCGGAGGCGGCCGCGGGGTCGACGCCGATGCGCTTGAGCAGGAGCGGCACGGTGCCGCCGAGTGAGACCGCGAGCAGCGTGTTGATCGCGAGCGCCCCGCCGACCACGGCTCCGAGCCACGGATTTCCCTTCCAGAGCCAGGCCGCGAGGCCGAGCAGCACGCCCAGCGCCACGCCGTTCAGCACGCCGATCGAGATCTCCTGCAGCCAGACGCGCAGCGCCTCGAAGGGCTTGACGATGCCGAGCGAGAGCTCGCGCATGCTGACCGCGACCGCCTGGTTGCCCGAGCAGCCGCTCATGTCCGACACGATCGGCAGGAACACCGCGAGCGCGATCACCGCGCTGAGCGTGTCCTCGTAGAGCGCGATCACGCTCGCCGCGAGCATGTTGAGCACGATGTTGATGCTGAGCCACGAGAGCCGGCGACCGGAGCGGGTCAGCACGGGCAGCGAGCGGATCTCGTCGCCGCCGACGATGCCCTGCGACTTCAGGTACTCGGCGTCGGCGCGCTCGGCGATCGCCTCCGCGACGTCTTCGCGCCTCACGATGCCGATCAGCTCCTGGTGCTCGTCGACGACCGGCACCGCGAGGAAGGCGTGGCGCTCGAAGAACTCGTTCAGGTCGTCGAGCGACACCTCGGCGCGGACGCAGAGCGAGGACTTGAGGATCGCGGCGAGCGGGGTGCTGCGCCGCGCGAGCACGAGCTCGCGCAGATCCAGCACGCCGACGAGCTTGCCGAGCGCCGAGACGACGTAGACGTGGGCGTCGTGCTCGCTGCCCTCGTGCGCCTCGGCGCGCGTGCTGAGGTCGTCGATCACCTCTCCGACGAGCGTCGCCTCCGGATAGGAGAGGTAGTCGGTCGACATCAAGCCGCCCGCGACGTCGGGCGCATAGCGGACGAGCCGGCGCACGTCGGCGGCGTCCTCGGGCGCCATCTCCGCGAGGATCGCCTCCGCGTCGTCCGACGCCATGTCGCCGATCACGTCGGCCTGGTCGTCGGAATCCATCTCGCTCAGGATCGAGGCCGCGTTCTTGACCGGCAGCTGCTCGATCAGGTCCGAGGCGTGCTCGTCGGGAATCTCCTCGATCAGGTCCGCGGCAGCCTGCGGCGAGAGCGTGACGAGCACCTGCTCGCGCTCGTCCGGCTCGAGGTGGAGCAGCGCGCGGAAGGCCTCGCTCGGGCCGATGCGATCCACGTAGGTCGCGAGGCCTCGCGCATCGCCGACGGCGGCGAGCGCGCGGAGCACCTCCCAGGACTCCCGGTCTCGTTCGGCTTGCATGGTGTTGGCTCCGTTGCGGCGGACGCGCGCCGCGCATGTGCCGGACCGCGGCCCTCCCGGCGATCGGAGCTCCGGGCGAGCCTCCGGATCAGCGCTTCGAGTAGGGCGGGAAGGGCTTCGAGAAGAGCTGCGCGGAGGCCGCGCTCATGGCCTGGATCACCTCCTCGCGCGGCGCGGCGCGAAGCCCCGCGGCGGCCTCGCGGTTCTTCGCGCCGGCGATCCAGGTCGGTCCGGAGCCCAAGTGCTCGAGCGCCTCGCGCGCGACCTCGTCGGGGCTCATCGCGTCGAGGTTGGGCAGCTCGCCCTGGGGCCCGGCGTCGCGCGCGGTCGGCCCGCCGAAGGCCGCGCCCGAGCGCGCCATCGCGGGCGTCTGCGTCGCGCCCGCGATCAGGCCGAGCACGTCGACGCCCGCGCCGCGCAGCTCGAACCAGAGCGACTCGGCGAGCGCCGTGTCGAAGGCCTTGGTCGCCGCGTAGGTCGCGACGTAGCCCGCGCCGACGAGCCCGGCCATCGACGACATCAGGATCACGCCGCCGCGGCCGCGATCGCGCATCGCGCGCCCGAGCCTGTGCGCGAGGAGCAGCGGGCCCAGGCAGTTGAGCCGCACGAGGTTGAGCGCGTTCTCGACCGGCTGCTCGAGGAAGAGCTCCGCGCCGTGGGTCGCGCCCGCGTTGTAGACGAGCAGGCCGATCTCGCGCGCGCCGACGATCGCGTCGAGCCGCTGCGCGAGGTCCGGCGCGGTCAGGTCGACCGCGTGCGTCGCGACCTCGACGCCGTGGCGCGCGCGGATCTCCGCGGCGCTCTGCTCGAGCACCTCGGCGCGGCGCGCGGTCAGGACGAGGCGCAGGCCCCGCGCCGCGAGCGCACCGGCGAAGCTGCGGCCGATGCCCTCGGAGCCGCCCGCGATCAGCGCCCAGGGGCCGTAGCGGGTCGGGAAGTCGTTCGCCGGGGTCGCCATGGCGGGTCGGGTGCTCCGCGCGAGAGGGAGGTCGCAGAGCTACAGGGCTGCGCGGCGCTTGTCAATCCGGATCTCGCGTCGGAGAATCGGGTGCGCCGTCTCGCCGCGGCGCCGGGGGAGCCAGACGATGCAGCAGGTCCGCGTCCACGCCCCGAACGACGTGCGCCTCGACGAGGTCGCCGAGCCGGTTCCGGGCCCGCGCGACGCCGTGATCCGCGTCTCGCGCTGCGGCATCTGCGGCAGCGACGTCGGCTATGCGCGCACGGGCGGGATTCCGGGTCTCTGCTCGCCGATGCCGCTCGGGCACGAGCTCTCGGGCGTGGTCGAAGCGGTCGGCGCCGAGGTGCAGGGACTCGCGCCCGGAGCGCGCGTGGTGCTGAACCCGAATCTCGAGGGCGAGGGCAACGGCGGGCGCGAGGGCGGCTTCACGCCGCGCCTGCTCGTGCGCAACGCGGCGCTGCCCGGGCGCCTGGTCCGGATTCCCGACGCGCTCTCCGACGAAGAGGCCGCGCTCGTCGAGCCGCTCGGAGTCGGGATGCACGCGGTGGACCGCGCGCAGGTGCGGCCGGAGGACAAGGTCGTCGTGCTCGGCGCGGGCCCGATCGGGCTCGCGGCGATCGCAACGCTGCGCGACCGCGGCGTCGCGGACGTGGTCGCGATCGATCTCTCGCCGCGGCGCCTCGAGCTCGCGCGCAAGCTCGGCGCGCGCGCGGCGCTGGATCCGGCAGCCGGCGATCCCTGGCAGGAGCTCGCCCGGCTGCACGGCCAGTGGCAGGAGCTCGGCGCGCCCGTGATCGGCAGCGACGTCTACCTCGAGGCCTCCGGCGCGCGCACGGCGATCCCCGACCTGCTGCGGGTCGCGAAGCGGCGCGCGCGGCTCGCGGTCGTGGCGCTGCACCGCGAGGAGACGCCCGTTCGCTTCCTCGACGTGATGGCCAAGGAGCTCAGCATCCTCGGCGCGATGGAGTACCCGGACGACTTCCAGCCGATGCTGGACCTGCTCGCGCGCAGCGAGCTCGCGGCGATCATCACGCACCGCCTCCCGCTCGCGCGCTTTGCCGAGGCGCTCGCGCTCGCGGGCGATCCGCGCGCGGGCGCCAAGGTCATGGTCGAGATCCACTGATGCGCCGCGCCTGCGCGCGAGGAGGAATCGGGTGCTGAAGCCGCTCTCGGGGGAGAAGATCCTCGTGACGGGCCCGGCCGGGCAGATCGCGTTTCCGCTGGCCGCGCGCCTGGCCCGGGACAACGAGGTCTGGGGCATCGCGCGCTTCTCGGAGCCGACGTCGCGCGCGCGCTGCGAGGGCGCCGGCATCCGCACGCGCGCGGTCGACCTCGCCGCGCCCGAGTGGGGCGATCTCCCCGACGACTTCGGCCTGCTCCTGCACATCGCCGCGGCGATCGGGCCGGGCTTCGACTTCGACCGCGCGATCGCGATCAACGCCGAGGGCACCGGGCGGCTCATGAGCCGCTTCCGCAAGGCGCGCGCGTGCCTCGTGATGTCGACCTGCGGCGTCTACGACTCCCCGGCGGATGGCAGCGCCGCGGTCGCGGAGGGCGCCGCGCTCGGCGGGAGCCCGCAGCCCTACGCGCCGACCTACTGCGCGTCGAAGCTCTGCGAGGAGGCCGTCGCGCGCTTCGCGGCGCTCGAGTTCGGCCTGCCGACCACGATCGCGCGCATGAACGTCGCCTACGGCGACAACGGCGGCCTGCCCGCGATGCTCTGCGACGCGCTGCTCGCGGGCCAGCCGATCCCGATCCTGGAAGGCCACTCGCTCTGCAGCCCGATCCACGAGGACGACATCTTCGCGCAGACGCCGGCCCTGCTCGCGGCCGCGTCGCTGCCCGCGACGATCGTGAACTGGGGCGGCGACGAGCCCGTCGACCTGCGCGAGCTCTGCGACTTCATGGCCGGGCTGCTCGGCCGCGAGGTCGCCTACCAGAGCTCGCCGGAGGGCATCCACCAGTACCGGCTCGACCCGGCGCTGCGCCTGCGGCTCGCGGGGCCCTGCCGCGTCGCCTGGCGCGACGGGATCCGCCGCATGCTCCGCGCGCGCCACCCGGAGCTCCTGCGCTAGGGCCCGCGCGCAGCGCTAGTCGAGGTAGCCGAGGCTCTTCAGGTGCGCGCGCTCCTCGTCCGAGAGCGCGGCGCCGGGCTCCTGGCGCGGGGCGCGCGCCTCGTCCTGTGCGATGCGCGCGCGCAGCGCGGCCTCCATCGCCGCGGCGCGCGCGGGCTCGCGCTGCGACAGGTCGCGGCGCTCGCCGGGGTCGCTCGCGAGGTCGTAGAGCGCGCGCCTGCCGGTGGCGAGATCGAGCACGAGCTTGCGGCCGGCCTCGGGGTCGAGCCAGTAGCGCAGGTCGAGCTCGAAGCGGCGCGTCTCGCCGTAGGCCGGGAGCGCCGCGAGCGCGGCGCCGCGGAAGGCCGGCAGGAGGCTCCTTCCGCGCATGCTCGCGGGGACCGCGAGGCCGAGCGCGTCGAGCAGCGTCGGCGCGACGTCGAGGTTCCGCACCGGCTCGCGCAGCACGCCCGCCGGCGCCGCGCCGGGCAGCCGGAAGAAGAGCGGCACGTGCACGAGGGTCTCGCGCAGCGACTTCGAGTGGCCCCAGAGATCGTGCTCGTGGAACTCCTCGCCGTGGTCCGCCGCGAGCGCGAAGACCGAGCGCTCGAGCACGCCGCTCTGGCGCAGCTCCTCGACGAAGCCGCGCAGCTCGTCGTCGAGGTAGCGCAGCTTGCGGTCGTAGGCGCGGCGCACGCGCTCCTCGGCGGGGTCGCCCGGCTGCTCGGCGAAGAGGCCCTCGTAGCCGCGCGGCGTCTCGTAGCGCGGCCAGGGCGCGGCGCCGTCGTTGCGCTCGTCGAAGTGCGGGTCGAAGAGGTGCACCCAGAGGAAGAAGGGGGGCTGCGCGCCCGCCCCGGAGCGCTGCGCCGCGAGCCACGCGCGCGCGGCGCCGAGCGCGCACTCGGCGCTGCCCCACATGCAGCTCGTCTGGTCGAAGTGCTGGAAGCCCTGCGCGAAGCCCTGCTCGACGCGCAGGTGGCCGTTGGTCGAGATGCCTGCGGTCGCGAAGCCCGCGTCGCGCAGCACCTCCGCGAGCGTCAGGTGGCGCTCCGAGAAGTGCTCGAGGCGCACGTCGCCGCGCGCGTCCGACTTCCGCCCAGCCGCCCCGGCCTTCGGGATCGGCTGGACGCCCGAGCGGATCCCGATCTCCGCGGGCGAGAGCGACGCGATCAGCGACAGCATCGACGGCAGGGTCCAGGAGCTCTGGGCGTAGGCGCGCTCGCAGTAGATGCCCTCCTCGAAGAGCGCGTCGAGGTAGGGCGTCGTCGCGCGGCCGTGGCCGTTGCGCGACAGGTGGTCGGGGCGCAGCGTGTCGACGCTGATCAGGATCAGCGAGGGGCGCGCGGGCTCGGCGGCGCGCGCGGGCGCGGCAGCGAGCTGCCAGATCGACGCGCCGTCGTCGGACCAGATGCGCACGGCGCCCGGCGCGGCCGCGAGCGCGGCCTCCTGCGGCGGCCACTCGCCGAGCGACCAGCGCGTCACGAGCGCGTAGTCGACGCGCTGGGCGCGCAGCCGGTCGCGCAGCGCGAGCGGGTCGAGCGCGTTCGCGCGCGTGTCCCACTCGCTCCACCAGTGCGCTCCGGCCTGCGCGTCGCGCTGCCAGCGCAGGTGCAGCGGCGCGCGCGGCGAGCCGTCGCGCTCGACGGGCACCGGCTCGTGCTGCAGCCTGCGCCCGAAGATCGGGTAGAGCTGCGCGTAGTCCTGCGGCTCGGACATGAAGAGCGCGATGCGCGAGCCGGAGGGCAGCGCGTCGACCTCCCGGAACGCGCGGCCGATGGTCGCGCGGCGCTTCTGGTAGCGGAACAGGTTCTCGTCGCTGCGCGCCTGCTTGTGGGGCGTCCACGCGGCGAGCGCGGCGAGCAGCACGAGGCCGAGCGCGCGCAGCGCAAAGGGGCGCGCGGCGAGCGCCTCGAGCGCGCGCGGCGCGCGCGCGCGGAGCAGCAGCGCGGCGAGGCCTCCGCCGAAGGCGAGCGTGGAGAGCAGCGCGGAGAGCCGCCAGGAGGTCGCGATCGCGAGCAGCGCGCAGGCCTGCGCCGCGCGCGCGAGCGGCTCGCTGCCCGCGAGGCGCGGCGCGAGCAGTGCGAGCGAGACGCCGAAGGGCGCGAGCAGGAAGCGCAGGTAGCCGCTGTGCAGCGCGGCGTCCGGGCGGTTCGGCGTGGCCGAGAAGGGCAGCAGCGGATACAGCGCGAGCAGGCCGAGCCCCGCGGCGAGCAGCGCGCGGCGCAGTGCGGCGCGCGGCGCCGCGAGCGCGTCGGCCGGGTCCGCCTGCGCGCGCACGCGGCGCGCTGCGGCGAGGGCGCCGGCGAATCCCAGCAGCGCCGCGAGCGCGAGCGGCGGCGGCCAGTTCAGGCGGTGCGAGATCAGCTCGCGCCAGAAGCCCGGCGAGAGCCCGCGCTCGAGCGCGACCGAGAGCAGCTGCGTGCGGGCCTGTGCGGCGCGGTCGAAGGGGCCGTCGAAGAACAGGAACTCCGCCGGAAACACCGGGTTGCCCGTCGCGAGCCAGTTGCGCGCATACCAGTAGCCGCCGGTCAGCGCGGCGCCCGCGGCGAAGCCCGCGAGCGAGAGCGCGCGCGAGCGGCGCGCGAGACCGATCGCGCCGAGGAAGACGAGACCCGCACCCGCGGCGAAGGAGACCTTGCAGCCCGCGGCGAAGCCCGCGAGCAGGCCCGCGGCGAGGAAGTCGCGCGGGCCGGGCCGCGCGTCGGCGTCCGGCACCAGCAGCGCGAGCGAGGCGAGCAGCGCCGCGGCGCCCGCGAGATCGCTGCCGGAGAAGCCATTGCTCGGGTTCCAGACGACCTGGGAGGCGAGGAAGAGCGCGACCGCGAGCGCGGCCGCGTCGGCGCTCGCGCCGAGACCGCGCGCGAGCCTCGCGAGCGACGCGACCGCGAGCAGACCCCAGAGCGCGATCGCGAGGCTCGCGTGCGCGTCGGCGCGCAGCGGCAGCAGCAGCCAGAGCGAGACGAGCTCGGCGTTCAGCGGGTAGTAGGTCTGGAAGGGCTGGGCCGCATGCGCGATCGCTCCGCTCTGCAGCCAGAGCGCCGGCAGCGCCGCGTGGTAGGTGAGGTCGTCCCAGACGAAGCTCGTGCCGAGCCACGCGGTCTTGACGAGCCAGGCGGTCAGCAGCGCGCCCGCGAGCGCGGTGCCGAGCCAGTCCAGGGGATCGCCGCCCGCCTGCGAGGGCGCGCGCGCGGGCTCGGCCGCCGCCGCGCGCGCGCGGCGGCGGCCGAGCGAGAGGGCGGAGAGCAGCGCGCCCGCGCCCGCGATCCAGATCAGGAGGCCGCGCGCCGAGAGGCCCGTGCTGTGATTCGCGCCGAGCACCGCGAGCTGGATCACGACCGGCAGCAGCGCGAGCGTCCCGAGCCGCACGCGCCAGGCCGAGCCCGCGCCGAGCAGCGCGCGCGCGGCCGCAGCCGCGACTGCGACCGCGAGCCCGTTCAGCAGCGCGAAGAGGACGATGCGGGTCATGCTGCGAGGGGGCCTATGGTAGCCTTCGAAACACTCGGAACCGCTGCGTGGGATCCCGGACTCGTCACCTCGCCCGGACACTGCTGCTGCCCTGTTTGCTCGCCGCGGGATGCGCGCGCGGGCCGGAGCCGCTGCGCCAGATCGTGCTCGTCACGCTCGATACGCTGCGCTCGGACCACCTCACGAGCTACGGCTATCCGCGCGAGACGGCGCCCTTCCTCGCGCGTCTCGCAGAGGAGGGCGTGGTCTTCGAGCACGCGTACACCGCGTCCTCCCACACGGCGCCGTCGCACGCGAGCTTCTTCACCGGCCGCTTCCCCTACCAGCACGGGCTGCGCGAGAACGGGGAGCGCCTCGACCCGGGCGCGCAGACGCTGCAGGCAGTGCTCGCCGCGCAGGGCTTCGCGACGGCCGGCTTCGTGGGGGTCGGCTTCCTGGACGGCCTCGCGACCGGCTTCCAGCACTTCGAGGCGCAGCGCTTCACGGCCGAGCGCCAGCCGACGGCCGCCGACGTGCTCGGCGCGGCCGAGCGCTGGCTGCGCTTCACGCCGCCGGATCGGCCCTTCCTGCTCTGGCTCCACCTCTACGACGTGCACGAGTGGTCGCGCGAGGATCCGGTCTACGCGCAGGCCGGGGAGGCGCTGCGCGCGGAGCCGGGGCCCCGCGGCGCCGAGCTCGGGGCCTGGCTCGAGGCGCATCACGGGCTCTCGCTCGCGCGCCTCGCGCGGCGCGGCGGAGTCGCGGCGATCGAGCGCTACGACGCCCGCATCCGGCACGTCGACGCCGCGCTCGCGCGCGTCTTCGAGCTCGTGCAGGCGCGCTTCCTCGGGCCGACGCTCTGGGTCGTGACCGCCGACCACGGCGAGGGGCTCGGCGCGCACGGCTACCTCGGCCACGGCCGCGAGCACTGGCGCGAGCAGCTGCAGGTGCCGCTCCTGCTCTGGTTCTCGGACGCGCGCAGCGCGCGCCTGCGCGTGCCGGAGCTCGTGCGCAGCGTGGACCTGCTGCCCTCGCTGGCCGCGCTCGCGGGCGCCGAGCTCGCGGCCGCCGCGCCCGCGATCGAGGGCCGCTCCTGGCTGCCGCTCCTGCGCGGCGAGCCCGCCGGCTTTCCGGTCGACGCCTCCTTCGCCGAGCGCCGGCCGCCGGAGGCCAAGCCCGGCTGGGAGGGCGATCGCCACTCGCTGCACACGCTCCGGCACAAGCTCGTGCTCTCGAGCGCGCAGCCGGAGGCCTTCTTCGATCTCGAGCGCGATCCGCTCGAGCTGCACGCGCTGCCCGAGGCGGGCGCGAGCGCCGAGCGCGGCGCGCTGCGCGAGCGGCTCGCGGCGATCGTCGGCGAGGCGCGCGCGCGAAACGCGATCCGCGCGCGCGAGCCGCGCGCCGTGCCGCGCGAGCACGAGGCCGAGCTGCGCGCGCTCGGCTACCTCGAATAGCGCCGCGGCGCTCAGGCGCGGGGGTCGTTCGCGGAGTCGCTCGGGAAGTCGCTCAGGTAGGGCAGCCGCGCGGCCGTCGCCTCGATCGCGGCGCCGGCCTCGAGCAGCACCGCGGTCGCGTTCCAGCTGCCGTCCAGCAGCTGCCGGCGCGCGCCCTCGGAGAGCTGCACCGGCAGCACCCCGAGCCGCGAGGCGAGCGTCTGCGCCGCGAGGTCGAGCACGAGCTCCTGCGCGGGATCGAGCTCGAGCGAGTCCATCAGGCGCGCGAGCTCGGGAGCCGCGAGCTGCGCGCAGGGCAGCCCGAGCGCCGTGCAGTTCGACGCGAAGATCTCCGCGAAGGAGCCGCCGACGAAGGCCGCGAAGCCGCGGCGCAGCAGCGCCTGCGGCGCGTGCTCGCGCGACGAGCCGCAGCCGAAGTTCTGGCCGACGACGAGGATGCGCGCGCCCGCGAAGCGCTCGGCGTCGAGCGGGTGGTCGCCCTTGGCGGCCTCGCGGTCGTCGCGGAAGGCGTGCTCGCCGAGGCCATCGAAGGTGATCGCGCGCAGGAAGCGCGCCGGGATGATGCGGTCGGTGTCGATGTCGTCGCCGCGCAGCACGCAGCCGCGGCCGGCGACCTCGCGCACGGCGGCCCCGCCCGCGGCGCCGGGCAGCGCCATCAGACGAGCTCCCGCACGTCGGTCACGCGGCCGCGGATCGCCGCGGCCGCGACCATCGCCGGCGACATCAGCAGCGTGCGCCCGGTCGGCGAGCCCTGGCGGCCCTTGAAGTTGCGGTTGCTCGACGACGCGCAGAGCTCGCGCCCGCGCAGCTTGTCCGGGTTCATCGCGAGGCACATCGAGCAGCCCGCGTCGCGCCAGTCGAAGCCGGCGGCGCGGAAGATCTCGGGCAGGCCCTCGGCCTGCGCCTGCGCCGCGACCAGCTGCGAGCCCGGCACCACGAGCGCGCGCACGCCGGGGGCCACGTGTCCCTGGCGCGCGACGCGCGCGGCCTCGCGCAGGTCGCTGATGCGCGCGTTCGTGCAGGAGCCGATGAAGGCGACGTCGATCGGCGTGCCCTCGACCGGCGCGCCCGGCGTGAGCCCCATGTACGCGAAGGCCTCGGCGGCGCCGGTGCGTTCGGCGTCGGGCAGCTCGGCGATGCGCGGCAGGCGCTCGTCGACGCCGAGGCTCTGGCCCGGGTGCGTGCCCCAGGTGAGCGTCGGCGCGATGCGCGCGCCGTCGAGCTCGACGCGGTCGTCGTAGCGCGCGCCGGGGCCGCTCGCGACGCCGCGCCAGAACGCGGCCGCGCGGTGGAAGGCCTCGCCCTGCGGCGCGTAGGGACGGCCGCGCAGATACTCCAGCGTGATGTCGTCGGGGTTCACGTAGCCGCAGCGCGCGCCGCCCTCGATCGACATGTTGCAGACCGTGAGGCGCTCCTCCATGCCCATCGCGTCGATCACGGGGCCCGCGTACTCGTAGGCGAAGCCGACGCCGCCCTTGACGCCGAGCGCGCGGATCACGTGCAAGGTGACGTCCTTCGCGTAGACGCCGGAAGCGAGCTTGCCCTGGATCTCGATGCGCCGGACCTTCGGCCTCGCGATCGTGATGCACTGGGTCGCGAGCACGTCGCGCACCTGGCTCGTGCCGATGCCGAAGGCCACCGCGCCGAAGGCGCCGTGGCTCGAGGTGTGCGAGTCGCCGCAGGCGATCGTCATGCCGGGCTGCGAGAGCCCGAGCTCGGGGCCGATCACGTGCACGATGCCCTGGCGCCCGCTCTTCCAGTCGAAGAAGGTGATGCCGGTCCCGGCGAGGTTGCGCTCGAGCGCGGCCATCATCGCCTCGGCCTGCGCGTCGGCGAAGGGGCGCTCGCGGCCGTCGGTCGGGATGATGTGGTCGATCGTCGCGAAGGTGCGCCCGGGGAAGCGCACCGGGAGGCCGAGCTCGCGCAGCTCCGCGAAGGCCTGGGGCGTCGTGACCTCGTGGATCAGGTGCAGCCCGATGAAGAGCTGCGTCTGGCCGCCCGGGAGCTCGCGCACCGTGTGCAGGTCCCAGATCTTGTCGAGCAGGTTGCGCGCGCCCCTGTCGAGCGGGTCGCGCGGGTCCTTGTGGAGCGGGTCGCGCGCGCCGGGCGCGGCGGGGGAGGGGCTCTGCGGGGCCATGCTGGAGGGGATAGCACGCGGCCCGCGCAGGCGGCCGATCCCCCCGGTCGAGACGCATTGCCGCTGCGGCTCGCGCGCCGCAGGGGGTATGCTCGGGCCGGCCTCGCGTCGGGGTGTAGCTCAGCGGCCAGAGCCTGATCTTTGGGGGATCAGCGTCGTGGGTTCGAATCCCACCACCCCGACCACGCCCACCTCCTGAGCTGCGTTCGTCTGCGGCGCATTCGCGCGGCTAGGCCGCCTGCGCGCGCGCCGCGCTCAGCGCTCCGGCAGGTAGGTGTCGAAGATCGCGCCGAGCTCGCCTTTGCGCTGCTGCGGCACGCGGTACCAGGTCCGGATCACGCAGGAGCCGTCGGGCTCGAAGCGGTAGGTCTCGATGCTGAAGTGGACCGCCGTCTCGCCGTCCGCGCGGATGTGGTTCTCGAGCAGCCAGGCGACCTCGTTGCCGCAGACGAAGAGCGATCCCTCGTGGATCTTGAACACCACCCGCTTCTGGAACAGGTCGAAGGAGTCGCCGCAGCAGTGGTCGAAGCCGACCTTCTCGGGCGTGCCGACCGGGTCGAGCATGCGGAACCCGCCCGGCGCGACGCTGCGCCAGTTGCGGATCCAGCCCTCCTTGTCGCCCGCGTTCCAGAGCGCGACGTAGTTCTCGGCCCACTTCAGCAGCTGCCGCTTGTCCGGGACTCCCATCGCCGATCCTCCCGCCGGAATGCCCGGCTACGCGGCGCCGCCGCGCGCCGCGTCGACGCTCCAGATCCCCGCGCCGCGCGCGGCGACGAAGAGGAAGACGAAGCAGTAGAGCGCGGCGAGCTCGCCCTGGTTCTGCACCGGCAGGAAGGCCCTGGTTCCGTGCGCGATCCAGTACGCGAAGGCCATCAGCCCGCTGCACAGGAACGCCGTCGGTCGCGTCGCGAGGCCGATCATCACGAGCACGCCGCCGAAGAGCTCGATCGGCCCCGCGACGAACCTGACGAAGGCCGGCATCTCCCCGGGCATCCCGCCCGGAATCCCGAAGAGCTTCTGCGTTCCGTGCCAGAGGAACAGGAAGCCCAGCATGATCCGCATCAGTGCGTAGCAATGCGCCTCGTAGGCTCGCAGGAAGTCCACCGCGTCTCCTCCTCCCTTCGGCGGCGCCGGCGCACCGCGTGGATCTCTCGGCCCGCGCGCGGAGCGCGCGGCTACTTCATGATGCGGATCGACGCGAGGCAGGAGGCGAAGTGCGCCTCCGAGACCTCGGGTCCGGTCGCGGGTCCCGACATCCCGATCACGAAGGCGAAGTCGCCGCGCGGGGCGATCCAGATGCGCGAGAGCGTCGGATAGCTCTTGCCGTCGAGGGTCGCGGTGTAGCGCGCCTTCATTCGGGCGCCCGGCCGCCCTCCGATCGTCGCGCTCTGCGGCGCGTCGATCACCTCGAGGTCCGGGAACTGCTGCTTCAGCTGCGCCGCGATCGGCGCGAGCGCGTCGATCGGCGACGCCGACGCGAGCGACTCGAGCCGCTGGAACGCGACCTGGATCGAGGGATTGAGGCCGTCGAAGGGCTCCCGGTGCAGCGCGATCTGGACCAGATCGAGGGCCTTGCGCGCACCGAGCAGCTTGTCGAGCTCGGCGTCGCTCAGGCGCCGGGGCACCTTCTTGTTCAGCGCCTCCGCGTCGCCGAGGTAGCTCCAGCCGACGGGCCGCTTGATCTGGAATCCGGTGGGCTTGCTGTAGAAGAGCGGGGGGTTGTCGGCCGCGGAGGGCGCCGCGAGCGCGGCTCCGAGGCCGATCAGGAGAGCCGTGCGCGGCAGCCAGTGCATCGTTCCCACTCTCCTCGCACTCCTCGCAGTCGCGCTTCGCGCTGGGATCCAGGAGCGCAGCGCCGCCCGCGCGGCGCGCCTCGCAGACCCGGCTGCGAGAGTAACCGGGTTCAGCCGCTCAGCCCTCACCGGTCCGGATCTCGAGGATCGCGCGCTTCGCGTAGCGGCCCGTGAGCTTCGAGAAGAAGTCGCCGAGCGCCATCTGCCAGCCGTACTTCCGGTGCAGCTGGCGGTAGGCGAGCGCGATCTCGCCGGGCTCGCGCAGGATGCGCGCGCGGCCCTCGATCCAGCCGCTCTTCACGCGGCCGGTCGCGCTGCAGGCCGCGAGGCGCACGCGCCCGCCCGCGCGGATGCGCTTGACCTTGCCCGCGCCGCCCTCGCTGAACACGAACCAGCGGCCGGCCTCGCCCGCGATCCAGACCGGCGTGCGCACCTCGCGGCCGTCGCGCCGGAAGCTCGCGAGCGAGACGTAGGGGTCGCGGGCGGGGTCGCAGCTCTGCGGGCTCATCGCTGCCTCGCTGGCGGTGGCGGTGCGAGGGGCACGATAGGGGCGGGGGCGGGTCGCGGCCAGCCGCCGCGGCTATGCTCGGGCCGCCCCTCCCCCCCGCGGCCGCAGTGCCTGCCGGGAAATGCGCGGGGAGCGCCGATGCCGAGTCTCGAGAGCCACGTCGACCCGAAGAGCGAGCGCTTCCGCGAGAACCAGGCCGCGTACCAGGCGCTGGTCGAGACCCTGCGCGCGCGCCAGGCCGAGGTCGTCGCGAGCGGGCGCGAGCGCGCGATCGAGCGCCACCGCGCGCGCGGCAAGTACCTGCCGCGCGAGCGCATCGACATGGTGCTCGACCCCGGCAGCGCCTTCCTCGAGCTCTCGACGCTCGCGGGCTACGGCCAGTACGAGGGCCAGGTGCCCGGCGCGGCGATCGTGACCGGCATCGGCCTGGTGCACGGCACGCCCTGCATGTTCATCGCGAACGACGCGACCGTGAAGGGCGGCACGCTGCTGCCCGCGTCGATCAAGAAGCACATCCGCGCCCAGCAGATCGCGCGCGAGAACCGGCTGCCGACGCTCTACCTGGTCGACAGCGGCGGCGCCTTCCTGCCGCTGCAGGACGAGGTGTTCCCGGACAAGGAGCACTTCGGCGGCACCTTCTACGAGCAGGCGCGCATGTCCGCCGAGGGGCTGCCGCAGCTCTCGGTCGTGCTCGGCGGCTGCACCGCGGGCGGCGCCTACGTGCCCGCGCTCTCGGACGAGGTGATCATCGTCAAGGGCATCGGCCGGATCTTCCTCGGCGGCCCGCCGATCGTGAAGGCCGCGCTCGGCGAGATCGTCGACCCCGAGGCGCTCGGCGGCGCCGAGCTGCACACCTTCCAGTCGGGCGTCGCCGACCACATCGCCTACGACGAGCCCGAGGCCTACGCGATCCTGCGCAACTGCGTCGCGCACCTGAACCAGCCCGGCGTCCCCGCGCCGCCGCGCGCGCCGCGGCCGCCGCGGCATGCGCCCGAGGAGCTCGGCGGCGTGGTCTCGCGCGACGCGCGCATCCCCTTCGACATCCGCGAGATCATCGCGCGCCTCGTCGACGGCTCGGAGCTGCAGGAGTTCAAGCCGCGCTGGGGCGAGTCGATCGTCACGGGCATGGCGCAGCTGCACGGCTATCCCGTGGGCCTGCTCGGCAACAACGGCATCATCTTCTCGGAGGCCGCGCTCAAGGCGACGCACTTCATCGAGATGTGCAACCAGCGCGGCGTGCCGCTGCTCTTCCTGCAGAACACCTCGGGCTACATGGTCGGCCGCGACTCGGAGATCGCGGGCATCGCCAAGCACGGCGCCAAGATGGTCGCCGCGGTCGCGAACTCGACCGTGCCGAAGCTCACGCTCCTGGTCGGCGGCTCCTACGGCGCGGGCAACTACGGCATGTGCGGGCGCGGCTTCCAGCCGCGCTTCCTGTTCGCGTGGCCGAGCTCGCGCATCGCGACGATGAGCGCGGAGACCGCGCAGACGGTGCTCGTCGACGTGCGCCGCGGCGGTCTCGACGCGGAGCGCGTCGAGGAGGCGGAGCTCGCGCGGCTGCGCGCCGAGGTGCGCCTGCAGTACGAGACGCAGAGCGACCCCTACTACGCGACCTCGCGGATCTGGGACGACGGCCTGCTCGAGCCCGCGCAGACGCGCGACGCGCTCGGGCTCTGCCTCGCGCTCGCGGCGCGCGCGCCGGGCACGGCCGCGCCGCGCTTCCGCGTGTTCCGGATGTAGGCCCGGCCGGGCCGGGGGGGAGTGAGCGCTTGTTCCGACGCGTCTTGATCGCGAACCGCGGCGAGATCGCCTGCCGCGTGATCCGCAGCTGCCGCAAGCTCGGCATCGAGACCGTCGCGGTGTACTCGGAGGCCGACCGCGGCGCGCTCTTCGTCGAAGAGGCCGACCGCGGCCTCTGCATCGGCCCGGCGCGCGCGGCCGAGAGCTACCTCTCGATTCCGCGCCTGGTCGAGGCCGCGCGCGCGAGCGGCGCCGAAGCGGTCCACCCGGGCTACGGCTTCCTCTCCGAGAACGCGGACTTCGCGAGCGCCTGCGCCGAGGCGGGCCTCGTCTTCGTCGGCCCGCACCCCGAGGCGATCCGGCGCATGGGCTCGAAGATCGAGGCGCGCCGGCTCGCGCGCGCGCAGGGCGTGCCGGTCGTGCCCGGCTACGACGGCGACGCGCAGGCGAACGCGGCGCTGCTCGCGGCCGCGCGCGAGATCGGCTTCCCCGTGATGCTCAAGGCCAGCGCGGGCGGCGGCGGCCGCGGCATCCGCATCGTCGAGCGCGAGGCCGACTTCGAGGCGGGCTGCGAGGCCGCCCGGCGCGAGGCGCAGGGCGCCTTCGGCGACGCGCAGCTGATCGTCGAGCGCTATGTGCGCGCGCCGCGGCACCTCGAGGTGCAGCTGATCGGAGACCGCCACGGCGGGCTCTGGCAGCTCGGCGAGCGCGAGTGCTCGATCCAGCGCCGCCACCAGAAGCTCGTCGAGGAGGCGCCCGCGCCGAACCTCTCGGCGCGCAGCCGCGAGCGCCTCTTCGAGCGCGCGCTGAAGCTCGGGGCCGCGATCGGCTACGACAACGCCGGCACGGTCGAGTTCGTGCTCGACGACGAGTCCGGCGAGCCCTACTTCCTCGAGATGAACACGCGGCTGCAGGTCGAGCACCCGGTCACGGAGTGCGTCACAGGCCTCGATCTCGTCGAGCTGCAGCTGCGCGCGGCCGCGGGCGAGCGCCTGGCGCTGGTGCAGGACGAGATCCGCGCGAGGGGCTCGGCGATCGAGGTGCGCGTGAACGCCGAGGATCCCGCGCGCAAGTTCCTGCCGCGCACGGGGCTGCTCGAGCGGATCGAGTGGCCCGAGCGCGCGGGCCTGCGCGTCGAGTCGGGCGTGCGCAGCGGCTCCGAGATCTCGCCGCACTACGACTCGCTGATCGCGAAGCTGATCGGCTTTGGCGCGAGCCGGGACGAGGCGATCGCGAACCTCGTCGCGGGCCTCGACGAGGTCGTCTGCTTCGGCCCGGAGAACAACCTGGGCTTCCTGCGCGAGATCGTCGACCACGCGGCCTTCCGCGCGGGCCGGCTCACGACGCACTTCCTCGCGCAGCACCTTCCGCAGGGGCCGCAGGGCAGCCCCGAGGAGGGCCTGCCGGACCACGCGCTCGCGGCGCTCGCCGCGGCGCTGCCGCCGGAGTCCGCGCGGCGCGGCCCGGGTCTCGCGCCGGCGTCGCCGTGGACTGGGCTCGGCGCGTGGCGCCTGCTCGCGCCCGCCGGACACCCCGCGCGCAGCGACGTCTTCGTCGAGGAGGGCAAGCGGCGCTTCCACCTGCGCGTGCTCGGAGCGGACGCGATCGATCTCGGCGCGGGTCCCGAGCCGGTCGCGCTGCGCTGGCTCGACGCCGCGCAGCTCGAGCTCTGGCACGCGGGGCGCAGCGAGCGCGTGCGCATCGCGCGCTGCGGCGACCGGCTCGAGCTCGTGCGCGGCGGCCGCCGCCGCAGCTTCCGCTGCGTGCCGCGCGAGGAGGTCTGGGCTGCGCGCGGCGCGGTCGGCGGCGCGCGCGCGGAGGCGATCGCGGCGCCCTTCCCGGGCCAGATCGCGGAGCTGCGCGTGAAGGTCGGCGAGCGCGTCTCGGAGGGCGACGTGGTCGCGGTGCTCGAGGCGATGAAGATGCTGCACAACCTCGTCGCGGCGGGCGCGGGCGTCGTCGCGGAGCTGCGCTGCCAGCCCGGCGCGGCGGTCGCGGCGGGCGAGCTGCTCGTGCTCTTCGAGCGGCCCGCGGAGGCGGAGGCGCGATGAGATCGATCTACCTCGACGACGACCTGCTCGCGCTGCAGCGCCAGACCCTCGAGTTCATCGCGCGCGAGGTCGCGCCGCAGGCGGAGCAGTGGGAGAAGGGCGGCGGCGTGCCGCGCAGCGTGCTGCGGCAGATGGGCGAGCTCGGCTTCCTCGGGCTGCGCTGCCCCGAGGAGTACGGCGGGCTCGGCCGCGGCGCGCTCGCATCCGCGGTCTTCTCCGAGGCGCTCGGCTCCTCGACCTTCGGCGGCTTCGAGGTGACCGTGCTCGTCCACACCGACATGGCCTCGCCGCACCTGCTCCACTCGGGCAACCGCGAGCAGCAGGCGCGCTACCTGCCCGGGATCGTCAGCGGCGAGCGCATCACCGCGATCGCGGTGACCGAGCCCGCGGCGGGCTCGGACGTCGCGGGCACGCGCTCGAGCGCGCGCCGCGACGGCGACCACTTCGTCCTGAACGGCTCCAAGCTCTTCATCACCAACGGGGTCTCGGCGGACCTGCTGATCGTCGCCGCGCGCACGGATCCCGCGAACCCGCGCGGGATCTCGATGTTCCTGGTCGAGAAGGGCACGCCCGGGCTCAGCGTCTCGCGCAAGCTCGAGAAGACGGGCTGGCTCTCCTCGGACACCGCGGAGCTCGCCTTCCAGGACTGCCGCGTGCCGGTCGCGAACCTGCTCGGCACGCTGCACCGCGGCTTCTACGAGATCATGCGGAACTTCCAGAACGAGCGGCTCGTGCTCTCGGGCATGTGCGTCGGCGCGTCGCAGAAGGCGCTCGAGCTCACCTACGCCTGGACCCAGTCGCGCCAGGCCTTCGGCGGCGTGCTCTTCGACAAACAGGCGATCCGCCAGCGCCTCGCGATGCTGCAGGCGCGCGTCGACGCCGCGCGCCAGCTGCTCTACCACTGCGGCTGGCTGATGGAGCAGGGCGAGGACGCCACGCGCGAGGTCTCCGAGCTCAAGGCGCTCGCGGGCGAGCTCGTGAACGAGGTGATGTACGCCTGCGTGCAGTTCCACGGCGGCCAGGGCTACATGCGCGAGTCCGCGATCGAGCGCATGGCGCGCGACGCCCGCGTGATGTCGATCGGCGGCGGCGCGACCGAGGTGATGCTCGACGAGGTCGCGAAGCGCTCGAAGGCATAGCGCGGATGCTCCGGCGCGCGGCTGCTCGCATGCGGACCGCGCTGCGCCGGCGCCTGCGGCGCAAGATCGCCGGGGCGCTCCTGTGCGCCGCGGCCGCGCTGCCGGCCGCGGCGGACCCCGCGCGCGTCGACGAGCTGCTCGCGCGCGCCGAGGCGAGCCTCGGCTCCCGGAGCACGCGCACGGTGCTCGCGCAGATCGGAACCGCGCTCTCGTATCGCGATGCGACGCGCGCGCAGCTCGCGCGCGGCATCCGGATCCGCGCCCAGCTGCTCGCAGCTGCGGGTGAGTCGGCGGCCGCCGCGGCGCACTGGGACTACCTGCGCCGGCACTTCGAGGGACTGGCTCCGGTGCCGGCGCCGCCTCCCGCGCCGGAGCGGGCGCGCTGGCTCACGCGCGAGGAGCTCGAGCGGCTGCTCCCGGTCGCGGAGGAGCTCCACTTCGAGATGCGCTGGCAGCGGCCCGAGTTTCCGGCGCGGCTCGAGGCGGTGCGCGGCAGGGCCGACGTGCTGATCAGCTTTCTCGTGCTCTCCGACGGAGCCACTGCCGCGATCAGCGTGATCGAGGCGCCGCACCCGCTGCTCGCGGCCGCCGCGATCGACGCGGTCGCGAAGTCGCGCGCCGATCCGCGCAGCCTGCGCCGGAGCGATCCCCAGATCTTCCCACTGCTCCGGCGCGCCGAGTTCCACTTCCGCCAGCGCGAGGGCTTCTCGCTGCCCTCGCGGATGCAGAAGCTCGACTAGCGGTCCGGACCCCGGCGCCCGCATGCGCCTGCTCGCGGCGATCCGCTCCGCGCAGGCAGCGGGGCCACCCTCGCATGCCTGGGCCAGCCGCGTGGCCCGATGCGCCGCCCAGCGCGAACTGGGGTCTGGGCGATTCCTCAGCGGCTCGACGCGAACTCCTCGCGTCTGGTGTGCCCCGAGCTCGGACCCGAGCGCACCCCGGCGTCGAGCAGCCCCGCCGAACAACGCCGCGCTCCGCTCGAGTCCCCCGCCGCCGGGCTGTTCCCGTTGAGGGCGCCCCCCTATGCGGAATTCAACGAGAAGATGCAGTCGCTTCGTCTGTACGCCGATGGTGCAGTAGGCGGCGATCATCCGTCCGCACCGGATCCGCGATGCGGCGGCCTGCGAGCTCGGTTCTCCGCGCCAGTGCGCAGAGCAGGGAGCACACCAGCGCCGCCCAGATGAGTCGCATGGGGAGCGGGTCCATTCCTCGCTCACAGCTTGCGCGAGCGCCGCGCAGGCGTACCGCCGCATCGGATGGAGTACGCTGAGTCCGGGTCAGCCGTCGCTTCGGAGTCTGCTGTGCGTGAATCACGCCTCGATGCACTTCGACTCGACGCAGTTCGGCGCGGCGGGGTTTCGCGCCGAGGTGCTGAGCGCCACGCGCGGCGGATCGCCGCGCTCCGATCGCTCGCGACCTCAGCGGCGTGGCTGATCGCGCTGCTCGGAACTGCAGCGATCGGCGTCCCGGCCGACGCGGCGCTCGAGCGCTATCGGCTGCGCCGAGCGTTCGTCAGCGATTCCGGATTCACCGCCTCCGATTGCCTGGATGGCCTCGGCACCACGGTCACGACGTGTACGGGAGCCGCGGCCGTCGACACGCTTCCGCTGGCTCCCGTTCTGACGCAGTTCCAATTCATCAAGGACACGACGAGTACCCTCGCGAACCTATGCTTCGGCTGCTTCGCGTTTCTCAGCCTTTCCAGGAGCGAGGGGCCGCGTGCGACGGCAACGGGTACGGGCGGCACGGAGTCCGGGGCCACGCTGCGCTGGGGCATCGCGTCTGGCTGGACCGTCACGGGCTCGATCTGGTGCAACGCGAATCCCGCCATCATCTGCACGGTCGCCGGGTTGCAGAACCAGGACACGGTCGATCCAGCGCTCGCATCGCCGTTCTACGACCTCGGAACCTGGACCTATCACAGTACCGGATTTACGGCCACTCCCTTCATCTATCAGTATCTGCAGCCCACAGGGAACTTCCAGTTCCTCTACGCGGGCCGTCGCCTGCCCGCGCCGAGCGCCCCCGCGCTGTCGCTCGTCGCCGTCGTCGGCGCCGCACTCGGTCTCGCTGCCGCCGCGAAGCTGCGGCAGCGGCGGCCTCGTTGACAGGAGCGTCGGGCGCTCCGCAGCGATCGCAGCGATCATTGTTCGATCCGAGAGCCGATTCGAGAACAAGCGCTAGTTCGATCGCTTCGCGTGGGCGAGTTGCTTCAGAGCCGTCCGCGCTGCGGCGGCCGCACGCGCGTGCTCGCGGCGATCCGTTCCGCGCAGGCAGCGCAGGCCATCCTCGGATGCCTGGGCCCGCTCGCTCGCGCCGCCCACGGCCACCGCCCTCCCCGAAGCGAGCGACGCCGGAACCGCCGCCGACTGGGATCCGGGCCCGAACTCCGACCCGAGCGCGCCCGGGCGTCGAGCGGCCCGCCGAACAACGCCGCGCCCCGCTCGAATCCCCCGCCGCCGGATCGGCTCCCCCTTGGGAGTTGTCAGTGTGAGCGCTATCGGGCGTAAAGTGCCTGCTTGTACTTCCTACGCGCTGACGGACTTCTCTGTGCCGATGTCTGGTCGTGCCTTGGTTGTGTTGCCATCATGGCGGGAATCGCCCTGGGATCATGCTTCTCGAACAAGTCCCAAGGCCGGGACGGCTCTTCCACGTTTTCTGGAGGCAGCTACGGAGGCAGGTCACAATCAACATCACGCTTCCCCTAGCTCCTATGCCTCCAGTGGGCATGACATCTCAGAAAGCTGCCCAGATGTACATCCCATTGTGTTGATCATGGAAACGGAACGTCAATTACTCGTAGCCGGTGTGTGGATAGTCAACCTTTCCATCGTGGGAAGGATTACCATGAAATGCCTGCTGAATAGGATTGCTCAGACGAGTCCAGAAGCATTCTGTGCCCGGGCGCTTCGGCCATTCACAAAGAGTGGCTTGCTGAACAGCCAGTGGGAGCTGATTCGCTTCATCATTCTCGGGAAATATCGGCATCTTGGAGATGCCGTACTAAACGTGGTGGCTCCTCTTGCGCTCTGCCTTAGCTGCGCGCTCCAACTCGTGATCTTGTACATCCTTCTTCTCAGCTGGCGCTTACTCTGAGTAGAGCCCATCTTAAGAAACGCCGCAGCAGGAACACACACACCCTGGCTGACCGAAGCCGAGAAAGTTTGTCGCGTGCCGCTCTAAGCGGTTCGTGATCCTGCGATACCCGAGGAGCCCGCCAGATCGGTTCCCCTTGGGACTTGTCAGTTCGAGCGCTATCGGGCGCAAACTGCCTGCTTGTACTTCCTACGCGCGGGCCCGCGCGGTCCGTCGATCGTGAAGCACGCATCCATGCCGTTGGCGAGGCAGTCGGCCATGACGTCGAGGGCTTCCGCGCCGGCGATGGCCGCCGAGGTCAGCGAGGAGTGGGAGACCGGACGAATCTACTTGAACCCGGAGAGCGAGTAGAGACGCCAGCTCAACCGCTCTTACAGAAGCAAGGCTTGCTCTATCGACGGCGCGGCAGTGCCGATGCCCGAAGGGGAAGAGAAAACCCCGGCGCTCCTGCGAGGCCGGGGCTTCCCGTGTTGCCGTTAGGGCGCGCCCGCTACTTCTTCGCCAGGTCGAAGCGGTCCAGGTTCATCACCTTGTCCCACGCCGCCACGAAGTCGCGCACGAACTTCTGCTTCGCGTCCGCGCCGGCATGCACCTCGGCGATGGCCCGCAGCTGCGAGTTGGAGCCGAAGACGAGATCGACGCGCGTGCCGGTCCACTTGAGCTTGCCGGTCTTGCGGTCGCGTCCTTCGTACACGTCCTTCGCGTCCGAGGCCGGCTTCCACTCCGTGCGCATGTCGAGCAGATTGACGAAGAAGTCGTTGCTGAGCGCGCCGGGGCTGGACGTGAAGACGCCGTGCTTGGCGCCGCCGACGTTGGCTCCGAGCATGCGCATGCCGCCGACGAGGACCGTCATCTCGGGTGCCGTGAGCGTGAGGAGCTGTGCCTTGTCGATCAGCATCGCCTCGGCGGAGACCGTGTAGCTGCCGTTCAGGTAGTTGCGGAAGCCGTCGGCGATCGGCTCGAGCGGCGCAAAGGACTCGACGTCGGTCTGGTCCTGCGATGCGTCCATGCGGCCCGGCTGGAACGGCACCTCGACGCGGACGCCGGCCTTCTTCGCGGCCTGCTCGACGCCCGCGCAGCCCGCGAGCACGATCAGGTCGGCGAGCGACACCCTCTTTCCGCCGCGGGCCTTCTTGTTGAAGTCGGCCTGGATGCCCTCGAGCGTCTTCAGCACCTTCGCGAGCTGCGCCGGCTGGTTCACCGCCCAGCTCTTCTGCGGGGCGAGCCGGATGCGGGCGCCGTTGGCGCCACCGCGCTTGTCGGAGCCGCGGAAGGTGGACGCCGACGCCCAGGCCGTCGACACGAGCTGCGCCACAGAGAGCTTCGAGGCGAGGATCTTCTTCTTGAGGGCGGCGATCTCCTTCTCGCCGATCCGCTTGTGGTCGAGCGCGGGAATCGGGTCCTGCCAGATCAGCTCCTCCTTCGGCACTTCCGGTCCGAGGTAGCGGGCGCGCGGACCCATGTCGCGGTGCGTCAGCTTGAACCAGGCGCGCGCGAAGGCGTCGGCGAAGGCCTGCGGGTCGTCGAGGAACCTGCGCGCGATCTTTCCGAACTCCGGATCGAAGCGCAGCGTGAGGTCGGTGGTCAGCATCGTCGGCTTGTGCTTCTTCGACGGGTCGTGGGCGTCGGGGATGATCGCCGGCGCGTTCTTGGCCACCCATTGCTTGGCGCCGGCCGGCGACCTGCTCAGCTCCCACTCGTACGCGAACAGGTTCTCGAGGTAGTTGTTGCTCCACTGCGCCGGCGTCCTGGTCCAGGTGACTTCGATGCCGCTGGAGATCGTGTCGCCGCCGTGCCCCGTGCCGTAGTCGCTGATCCAGCCCAGGCCCTGCGCTTCCAGCGGTGCGCCTTCCGGCTCGGGACCCTTGTGCGATTCCGGCGCGGCGCCGTGGCACTTGCCGAAGCTGTGGCCGCCGGCGATCAGGGCCACGGTCTCCTCGTCGTTCATCGCCATGCGGCCGAAGGTGATGCGGATGTCCTTGGCGGCGGCCAGGTAGTCGCCGCTGGCGTCCGGGCCTTCGGGGTTGACGTAGATCAGGCCCATGTGGGTGGCGCCGAAGGGCGCATCCAGGTCGCGGTCGCCGCTGAAGCGTTTGTCGACGCCCAGCCACGCGATCTCGGCGCCCCAGTTCACGTCCTCGTCGGGCTCCCAGACGTCCGCGCGGCCGCCGCCGAAGCCGAAGGTCCTGAAGCCCATCGACTCCAGCGCGACGTTGCCGGCCAGGATGATCAGGTCGGCCCACGAGATCTTGTTGCCGTACTTCTGCTTGATCGGCCACAGCAGGCGGCGCGACTTGTCGATGTTGACGTTGTCGGGCCAGCTGTCGAGCGGGGCGAAGCGCTGCTGGCCCCGGCCGCCGCCGCCGCGACCGTCGCTGATGCGGTAGGTCCCGGCGGCGTGCCAGGCCATGCGGATGAACTGCGGCCCGTAGTGGCCGAAGTCCGCCGGCCACCACTCCTGCGAGTCGGTCATCAGCGCGACCAGGTCCTTCTTCAGCGCCTTGTAGTCGAGGCTCTTGAATGCCCTGGCGTAGCTGAAGTCCTTGCCCATCGGGTCGGACTTCGCGGAATGCTGGTGCAGCAGCTCCAGCCGCAGCTGGTCCGGCCACCAGTCGCGGTTCGTCCTGCCGACGCCCGCGGTGTGGTTGAAGGGGCACTTGCCCGCGCCCTCGCCCTTCGCCTTCACGCCCATGGCTCCCTCCGATCGCGTCCGGCTCGACCGCGAGCATTGCACTTCACGCCAGCGGCCGCCGTTCGAAGAATCGATCGCTCGTCAGCGCCGCTGCGCGGCCCGCGCCGCAACTCGTGTGCGCGGAGCTCGGAGCCGGGTGCGCCCCGGCGTCGAGCCGCCGCGCCGAGCGCGTGCTTGAGGTGTCGATCCGCTGCGCTGCGTCCACGCCTCAGCCCTCTCCACGGCAGGCGCCGTCGTCGTGGGGCACGCGGCGCAGGCGGCTGATGTCGTGGCCGCTCTCGGCGAGCCGTTGTGCGATTGCCGCGAGCGTCGGTTCCGGGAGCTCGGGGCGCCGGGCCATGACCCACGCGTAGTCCGTATGATTGACGACGACGCTGACGCGGTAGTCCGGGTCGAGCTCGGCGATCTGGTAGACGAGGCGCAGCGGCCAGAACGGCCGCACGCGCCATTCGGCGTTTGTGCTGGCGTCGTGGACCCATGCCCACATCGCGAGCTCGCGGCGCTCGCCGTCGAGGCCGCCCTCGCAGAAGCGGTAGCGGACGTCGATCGTCCCGTCCTCGCGCAGCGAGTAGCTCTCGACGGCCTCGTGGGCGTTCGCCTCGGTGGAGAGCGGGATGTGGGCGATGACGTACCAGTCGCCCATGAAGCGCGACAGCTCGATCGGGAGCGCCTCGGCCGCGAGCCCGAGCGGACGCAGACCCGACGCGCCGCCGGCGCAGCCGGCCAGCAGCGCGCACGCCAGGCCTAGCACCAGGGACCGGATCGCCCGGGCCGCGCTCGAAGCTCGGGCGATCCGGTGAGGCACCAGCCGCTCTGCTCGACCGGGCCCAGTGGGAGTGCCGAGCACTTGCGGCGCGGGCGCATGCCCGCCATGGAGAGAAGGCAGTTGTCGCACGGCCGGCCGAGGTGCGCAGGGTGCGGCGATCCCCTTCGCGCGACACCCGCGCCCGGGCCTTGCCCGCCGCCCGATCCATTGATGGCATCCGATCACGGCTTCAGGGTAGGGAATCGTCTCATTTTTGTAAAGAAAAAATATGAACAAATACTGAGCTATTCGGATCTGCCGGCTCTGCTGCGCGGCTCGTTCCCGTCGCGATGCGGGCCCGCAGCGGGGCCAGCGCCCGCACCGGCGATGCCGAGCAGGGGCAGCGCCGGGACGCCCGGGCCCTCGAGGCGGTGTCCCGCATAGCGATGCGCCCAGCTCGATGAGCCGGACGAGCTGTAGGACTCGATGAAGGGCGTGGCCGTGAAGCCCGCGCCGTGAAAGGTCCGGGTTCCGAGGTCGCAGAAATCGGAGGGCAGGCTCGGATCGGCGGTCTCCTCCTCGAGGGCAAGGCCGAGAACACAGATGATCGGGGGGAGCGCCGCGACATTGCACCAGTGTGAGCCCTAGATGCTCCACCCGGACACAACGCCCCAGCGCAGCTTCGATCCGGGCCCGGTGCTCCCCTGGCCCTCCGCCGGAAGCTCACCGTCTCGATCTCGTGGCTGCCGATGAACGATCCGCCGTCGAGGATCGGAATCGTCACTGTGGTGGTCCACCGCTCGACGCATTGGAAGCTGGAGGGCACGGAGGTCGAAGAGCGTGAATCGACGAGGGCAGTGCCCGTGCAGCTTCTCAGCGTGCGGCCGATGTCTCCGCAGCGCGGAGACTCGGAGGAGTAGAACTCATCGGATCCGATCCACGAGCGGCGCAGCCGGTAGCGCTCGAGCTCCGCGTCGGCGGCGAGCTCGGCCAGCAGCGCACACGCGGCCGCGACACCGGCGAGGCGAATCCGATCGAAGCGAGCGCGGGGAGGCGCCACGGCGCCCTCCGATCCCGTCGGTGGGCACGCGGCGCAGTCTGTTCGAGATCGGGCCATCGCAGATGCGCGCCGCCGGTCGCCGGCCTTGCGCCAGGACAGCCGGCGCCGCGCGCGAGGCTCTCCGCCGTCTGCAGCTGGTAGTTCTCGTCGCCGAGGCCGGCGGCGGGGATGTCAGCTCCATCCTCACAAGGGAGCCCCTCGTCGGGATCGTCGGCCCGAGCGCGCTCGCAGCGCGTGTGCCGCCCGCTCTTCCCGGGCTCGGGCACGCCGAGCCGCCTGATATGCTGGGGCCGCCGAGTCGGCGGATCGCGCGAGTCGATCGGCGCGTGCGAGCTCGAGCCGATGCGGCAGTGGTATGCGACACCGTCGGAGGGCGGAACGCATGCGTCGATCCAGCCGCCCGGCCGCACTCGCGCTCGCGTGCGCCGCGGCGCTCTCGTGCGGCGCGGGCGGCTCCGGGGGCGGGCTGCGCGGAGCCTTCGAGTGGGTCGGGTACCGCACGATCCAGTGCCAGGATCCCTGGTCGGGGCAGCTCCCGGCCGAGAACAGCGCGCTTCCCTCCGACGAGCTCTCGGCCGTGGACGAGTTCTTTCGCGGCCAGGGAATCGAGCTGATCGAGGTCGGCTTCTTCGAGGAGGGGGAGTTCCAGTGCCACGCGTGCGGGTGCGCGGACGGGAGATTGCTCGTGGCTCGCGCCTCCCTCGTCGATGCGTCCCGCCTCGTCGAAGAGTTCGGATTCGAATACCTGCCCGTGTTCTCGCGCGAGCCCTGGCTCGAAACGCAACCGGTCCAGTGCGGCTGGAACCCGTGGGTCGAGACCATCCCGCATTGGCTGGATCCCTTCGAAGAGAGCCGCTCCGTGAAGAGCTGGGCGGAGAGCGTGGGCGCGCCGCTCGCGATCGCGGGAATCGTGTATCCGACCACGCGCTACTCGGTCTTGCTGGCCTGTGGGCTGCCGCGCGGAGACCTGCTGCTCGTCTCACCGCGCAGCCCCTCCGGCGTGGACATTCTCTGGGCCTTCGGCTTCGCGCGGCTCTTCCTGTGAGGTGCGCGCCTAGCGGGATCGCGCGCGCGGCCAGGCCCGGCCGAGTGGCGCGCGGCGCGCGCCGGAACGAGTTGTGGAGCTGCTCGAGACGGGGCGGCCGGTGTTCTGTGCGGCCGTGGCGCAGAAGGGCGACTGGGACGGACTCGCCGATCTCGCGCTCTCGGACTTCGACCTGCCGATCCTCGAGACCGGGCACCCCTTCGCCGCGATGCGGCCGCGTCAGCGCGCGGGGAAGATGTCCGGGCGCAGGGTCCGGTTGGGCTTCGGGATGCCGGCTTCGAGGTCGGCCAGGCGCGCGCGCGCGACCGCGAGCGCGCCAGGCTCCGTATAGAGGTAGAGCCGGCCCGCCTCGATGCCGTCGAACGCGATCCGCACGGCTTCCGCCGGGTCGACGCCGGCCGCTCCCCGCAGCGCCTCCTCCGCCGCGACCTCCTCGGGCGTGCGCGGCAGCTCGTCCTGGAGCGCGGCGGGCCGATTGCGCGCGGAATCGCGCAGCCGCGTCTTCACCACGTCGGGACAGAAGACCGAGACCCCCACCTTCGCCTTCGCCGCGGCGAGATCGTGGTAGAGCGTCTCCGAGAGCGAGAGCACGCCGTGCTTCGTGACCTTGTAGATCGCGAGGCCGGGCCCCGCCATCAGGCCCGCGCTCGACGACGTGTTGAGGATGTGGGAGCGCGTGGACTGCTGCAGCAGACGCGGCAGGAAGCTGCGCACCCCCTGGATCACGCCCCAGAGGTTGACGCCGAGCAGCCACTCCCAGTCGCCGCGCGAGTACTGCCAGAAGGGGCGCGTCACGGTGACGTTGACCCCCGCGTTGTTGCAGAGCAGGCCGACCGGGCCCAGCGCGAAGGCGAAGTTGGCGAGCGCCTCGAGCTGGTCGCGCTGGCGGACGTCGGTCTCGAGCGCCTCGACGCGCGCGCCCGACTCGGCCAGCCGTTTGCGGGCCGCTTCGAGCGCCGCGGACTCGACGTCGGCCAGCACGACGGTCATCCCGCGCCTCGCGGCCTCTTCGGCGAGGCCGAATCCGATCCCGCTCGCAGCGCCCGTGACGACGGCGACCCTGCCCGCGAACTCCATGACACGACCTCCCCGCGCGCAGCTCCCGCCGGAGCGCGCGGCGCCCATCCTCCGCGCGCGCCCGCCGGGTTACAAGCACTTCCGGATCGCCTCCGGGCTCCGCGACCGGGAGCGCTCGAGAGGGCCGCCGGAGCACTCCCGGGAGCGACCTCGCGCAGCTCCGCCGGATCGACTCCCGCTCGGAGTTGTCGGCGCGAGCGCCATCGGGCGCGAAATGCCTGCTCGCGCTTCCCGACTTTCGAAGAGCACGGGCATCGCGCTCTGGACCCCGGACCCGCGGGCGCGCTACACGCCGGCCCGCCTGCGCCGCCGGTTCGCCATGCCTAGCATCACCCTGCCGAAGAGAGGTCCGGGATCGTCCAACGCGAACTCCATGATCTGGCGGGTGCGGAGGAGCGTGCCGAGCCACGTGCCGAGCGTGGTCTCGCCGAGGCGCCAGTAGGTCCATGCCGCCCGGAAGTCGCGCGCGGCCCCGATGCAGATCCGGCCACTCGGCCGGGGGCACGGCCACGCGGGCTTCTCTTCGAGCAGGTCGAGGTAGGTGAGGTAGGGGAGATCGACTCCGCAGAGCTGGAAGACCGGGTGGGGCATCGGGAAGCGGCCGTTCACCTCGTAGACCTTCGCCCGGCCGCAGCGCGCGTCGCGCTTCACGCAGACGCTCGAGATGCCGCTCCAGGCGAGAGCGCGCGCGACGCTGCGGCCGAGCGCGTCGATCTCGTCGTCGCGGACCCCGAGGATCGCGCAGCCGATCCCCGCGTGAACCGGGTGGATGCGGAGCTTGCGCACCGTCATGCCGACGGTCTCGACCCCGAGCGCGTCCCGATGGCTGATGTAGGAGTAGTTCTGGTCGTCGGAACCGGGGATCGATTCCTGCACGAGCATCGGCCCGCCGAGCTCCCGCATCGCCGACCAGCGCGCGACGGTTTCGCCCGGAGAATAGGTCCGGACGGCCTTGATGGATCCGAACGCGGACTTGAAGCGCGCGTCGTCCCACTGGATCGACTCGAAGGGCTTGAGGATCACGGGGTGGCCGAGCTCCGGCGCCCGCTTCGCGAGCTCGCTCGCCGTCTCCGGAACGAAGGTCTCGGGTACGGGGATCCCGTGCTCCGCGGTGAAGCGCGCAAACCGGCTCTTGTCCAGCACGGTCTCGACGAGGTCGTCGTCCGGCAGGCGCAGGCGACAGACGCCTTCGAGCTCGGCCCGCCCCTTTGAGGCGAGGCGGAGCATCCGGTCGCTCGCGATCATCAGCGGCGGCCGGGACCCCGTCCTCGTCGCCTCCTCGATGATCAGGCGCCTGACGTCGGCATCCGACGCGTCCCTCGGAAAGCGCACGACGCGCGCATAGCGGGATGAGAAGGCCGGGTCGGAGCTCTCCCGCTCGAAGAGCGTCACGGAGACGCCCTGGCGGCCGAGGCTCCGGCAGATGTGCAGCCCGCAGAGCGAGCCGCCCAGGACGAAGGCGGGGATCCTGTGGCTCATGGTGTTGCTCCTCCGCCCCGTATCTTCGCGGAGCTCGGGTGCTGGTGAGCCAGCGTCCCGATTTCTCCCCATGGATGTGCTCGAGCCGTGACGCGGCGCGGTCGACGCAGCCACTTCCCGGAATCGCCGCGCGTTCGACACTCGCCGATGGCGGAGCGACGCCGCTCCCGCCCGGCGGAGGAAGGGCGGCCATCCGGCTGCGCTGGGCAGCCTGGAGGTGTGCCGACCGACGGACGCCCCGAGGCGGACGAAACCCGGCTCCTCGACCGCGCGAAGCGCCGCGCGGGCGCTGGAGCTCTTCGAGCGCTCCCGCGCGGAGCTCCCGGAGCTCGCGATTGCGAGGCTCGAGCGGGGCGTCGCTCGCCGTGGCGAGAGAAGCGCTCCGAATGCCGCTGGCGCGCCGGGTCGCGCCGCAGCGCGGGCTGCGCGCGCGAGGAGTGTCTTTCGCCGCTCGGCGCTCTCCGGGATCCATTAGGCTGAGCGCGATCGGAGCTCGACTGCCGCCGCTCCATCCCGGGCGCCCGCGGAGCCGTCTCGGCGGCGAGTCCCAGCGAGGAGCCTCGGCCAGCGGGAGGACGCGATGCAGCCCGACGACGACGCCCGCGTGCGAGCGCTGCTCGCGGCCGCGGGGATCCACCCGCCCGAGGACGAGATCGAGGCGATGGTCCGCGCGTACCCGGCGCTGCGGGCCGCGGCCGACAGCCTCTACACGGAGGAGGCCGCCCGGCATCTCCCCGCGTTCACCCCGACCGACGCGGAGCTGGAAGCGAAGTGACGGGCGGGCTTCCGTCCACGATCGCCGACGCGGGCGCCGCGCTGCGCAGCGGCCGTCTGACGAGCGCCGCGCTGACCGCCGCGCTCCTCGCGCGCGCGGACCGGCTCGACGCGGCCCTCGGCAGCTACGTCGCGCGCTTCGACGAGAGCGCAATGGACGCGGCCGCTCGGGCCGACGCCGACTTCGCGGCGGGTCTCGACCGCGGCCCGCTCCAGGGCATTCCGCTAGGCGTGAAGGACATCATCGCGGCGCGCGAGGGCGCGACCACCGCGTGCAGCAAGGTGCTGGATCCCGGCTGGGGCCGCGGCATCGACGCGCCCGCCGTGGCGCGCCTGCGGGCCCAGGGCGCCGTGATCGCGGGGAAGACCGCCACGATGGAGTTCGCGATGGGCGCGCCCGATGCCGGCGGTCCCTTCCCGATCCACCGCAACCCGTGGAACCTCGCGCACTGGCCCGGCGGCTCGAGCTCGGGCACCGGCACCGGCGTCGCCGCGGGGCTGATGCTGGGCGGACTCGGCAGCGACACGGGGGGCAGCGTGCGCATCCCGGCCGCGCTCTGCGGCATCTCCGGCCTCAAGCCGAGCTACGGGCTGGTGCCGAAGTCGGGTGTCGTGCCGCTCGGCTACAGCCTCGACACCGTCGGGCCCATGGCGCGCAGCGCGCGGGACTGCGCGCTGATCCTGCAGGCGATCGCGGGGGCGTCCGCCGACGATCCGACCTCGGTCGAGCGCCCGCTGCCCGACTACGCGGCCGCCCTCACGGGAGACGCCTGCGGGCTCCGCGTCGGCGTCGAGCGCGACCACCACACGCGCGCTCCGGGCTTCGATCCCGCCTGCCGCGACCGCTTCGAGGACGCCGTCTGCGCGCTCGAGCGCGCGGGCGCGGAGATCGTCGAGGTGCACTTCGACGGCCTCCCGATCGTCAGCGCTGCCGCGATGGTGACCACCGCCGCCGAGTCGCTCGCCTACCACCGGAGGGACCTGCAGCAGCGCTTCGCCGACTACGGGCGGGCGGCGCGCGCCTCGCTCACGCTGGGCGCGTTCTACAGCGCCGGCGACTACGTGCAGGCGCAGCGCGTGCGCGCCTGGGGACTCGCGACCTTGCGACGCCTGCTCGGGGACTGCGACGTGATCGCCACGCCCACGATCGGAGTGCCCGCGCCGCGGCTCGGCGACGACTACTGGGCGATGATGGCGTGGACCTACACGCCGCCGTGGAACCTGCTCGGCGCGCCCGCGATCTCGGTGCCGATGGGTCCGATCAGCGGCGGCCTGCCCTCGGGCCTCCAGATCGCCGGCGGCCGCTTCGACGACGCCCGAGTCCTCCGCGTGGCCGACGCCTACCAGCAGGTGACCGACTGGCACACGCGCGTCCCGGACCTCGCGCAGAGCGATACGAGGGGAGAGCGGGCGAGGGCGCAGCTCGCGGCGTCGCGGAGCTAGCGGCGCCCGGCTCGCGGATGCCTCGGAGCGCGCCGCCGGTGCGCGCGCTCGAGCAGCGCCAGCAGCGAGAGCCCCGCGGCGAGCATCAGGCCGCCGCCGGGCTCGGGCAGGTACCAGGTGTGGAACGCGCGATCCGCTCCCGCCGCGACGAGATCGAGGAACCCGTCGGCATCGAGATCTCCGAGCGCGGGGGCGCCGATGAAGCCCACGTCCTCGCCGTCGAGAGGACTCGCGGGGCCCGTGCGCAGCGCGAACGCGGGGGCCGTCGCGCTGCCCGTGTTCTCGTAGTAGAAGAACGCGCCGTCGAACTCGCCGGCGACGAGGTCGAGATCCCCGTCGCCGTCGAGGTCGCCGAGCGCGGGGAGCGAGTCGCTGCCCACGTCCACGCCGTCGAGCGGGTTGGCCGCGCCCGTGCGCTGCGCGAAGGCCGGGCTCGCGGCGCTGCCCGTGTTCTCGAAGTAGAGGAAGGCTCCGGCGAAGGCTCCGGCCAGGAGGTCGAGATCCCCGTCGGCGTCGAGGTCGCCGAGGCTCGGCGCCGAGCGCGCCGATCCCGTCGCGAAGCCGAGCAGCGGATTGGCGGCGCCGGTGCGCAGCGCGAAGCTCGGGCTCGTGGCGCCGCCCGTGTTCTCGTAGTAGGCGAATCCGCCGCTGCTCTCGCCTGCCACGAGCTCGAGGTCGCCGTCGCCGTCGAGGTCGCCGAGAGCCGGGTGGGAGAAGGTTCCCACGTCCGCGCCGTCCAGCGGGTTGGCGAGGCCCGTGCGCAGCGCGAACGCGGCGCTCGCGGCGTTCCCGACGTTCTCGAAATAGCGGAACGCGCCGGTGAAGTCCCCCGCGACGAGATCGAGGTCGCCGTCGCGGTCGAGGTCCGCGAGCGCGAGCCTCGGGAAGTCGCCCGCAGTCTCCGCGGCGAGCGGGTTCGCGGGGCCGAGCTGCTCGCGGGCCGAAGGCGAGGGGGCGACGGCCGCGTTCTCGTAGTAGGCGAAGTCGCCGGGGGGGAAGCTGTGCGCGGCGTTGTAGCCCGCCGCGACGTCGAGGTCGCCGTCGCCGTCGAGGTCGCCGAGCGCGGGCGCCGACCAGAATCCAGGGTCCTGACCCGCGAGCGGGCTGCTGCTGCCCGTCCGCTGCCAGAACACGGGGCTCGCGGCACTCCCCGCGTTCTCGTAGTAGGCGAAGCTGCCGTTCTCCTCGCCGGCCACGAGGTCGAGATCGCCGTCGCCGTCGACGTCGCCGAGCGCGGGGTAGGAGTCGCTGAACGCGAACACGCCGTCGAGCGGGTTGGCCGAGCCCGTGCGCTGCGCGAAGGCCGGGCTCGCGGCGCTGCCCGTGTTCTCGAAGTAGACGAACGCCGGGGCCGCGCCCGCGGCCACGAGATCGAGGTCCCCGTCGCCGTCGAGATCGCCGAGGGCCGGCGACGGACGAAGCGATCCCACGCCGAGTCCGAAGAGCGGACTGGCGGCGCCCGTGCGCGCGGCGTAGGCGGGAGTCAGCGGGCTGCCCGTGTTCTCGTAGTAGAGGAAGCCGCCGTTGATCTCGCCGGCCACGAGGTCGAGATCGCCGTCGCCGTCCAGGTCCCCGAGGTCGATCCCGTGGAGACCCGCGATCGGCAGACCCGCGAAGGGGTCGGCGCTCCCGGTTCGCAGGACGAGCGCGGGGCTCGCGGCGCCGCCGGTGTTCTCGTAGTACGCGATCTGATTGCAGATGTTGCCGAAGCCGCAGTCTTCGATCGCGCCGACCACGAGGTCGAGGTCGCCGTCGCCGTCGAGGTCGCCGGTGGTGGGCTTGGGCCTGTGCTTAGCGCCCAGGCCGATGCTCGCGAGCGGATCGCCGGCGCCCGTGCGCAGGCGCAGACCTCCCGCGAGATTCGCGAAGTAGCCGAAGCGACCCGTGGAGCCTCCCGACACGAGGTCGAGGTCGCCGTCGCCGTCGAGGTCGGCGAGGGCCGGGCTCGAGGAGTTGCCCGTGCCCAGGCCGTCGAAGGGGTCGGCGGCTCCCGTGCGCAGCGCGAAGGCGGGGCTCGTGGCGCCGCCCGTGTTCTCGAAGGAGACGAAGCTCCCTGCGAGTCCACCGGAGACGAGGTCGAGGTCGCCGTCGCCGTCGACGTCGCGCAGCGCGGGCACCGAGTAGCTCCCGGCATCCACTGCGCCGAGCGGATTCGCAGCGCCCGTGCGCAGCGCGAAGGCGGGGCTCGTCGCGTCGCCCGTGTTCTCGTAGTAGAGGAAGGTTCCCAGGACCTCCCCGGCGACGAGGTCGAGATCGCCGTCGGCGTCGAGGTCTGCGAGCGCGGGAGCGGAGGCGAAGCCGACGTCCTCGCCATTCAGGGGATTCGCGGAGCCCGTGCGCGGCGCGAAGGCGGGACTCGTCGCGCCGCCTGTGTTCTCGTAGTAGCGGAAGCTGCCGTCGGCCTCGCCTGCGATCAGGTCGAGGTCTCCGTCGGCATCGAGATCCGCGAGCGCCGGCGCGGAGAAGTCGCCCACGTCGGCTCCGTCGAGGGGATTGGCCGCGCCGAAACGGAAGACGAAGGCGGGGCTCGTGGCGCTGCCCGTGTTCTCGTAGTACTCGAAGGCGCCGAGCTGATTGCCGGACACGAGGTCGAGATCGCCGTCCCCGTCGAGGTCGCCGACCGCGGGCGTCGAGAAGCTCCCCACGTCGGCGAAGTCGAGGGGGCTGGCGGCGCCGGTCCGCTCGACGAAGAGGGTGACGCCCGCCTGAGCCGCAGCGGAGCCGAGCCCGAGCAGGCCCGCTGCGAGCGCGGAGCAGCCCGCCGCGCCGCGCAGCACCCGCGCGGGAGCCGGGAGCTTGCGCCGGCGGCGGCCCAGCGGGCGCGGCGCCGGCGCCCCGGCCGCAGCGAGGGACCCCGCATCCCGCGTCCGGAGCTGCGGCATTGCGAAAGACAGGCGGTCCGGATCGCGCATCCGACCTCTCTCGGCGGCCATGCCGAAGTCGCGGACCCAGGCCCGACGCGCGCCGTCCCTCGCGCCCGCTCGCTCGCCTTCGGATCCTCTCACGGCGCGCGCGGCGAGACAACCCGGAACGGCGCGCTCGGCGGCCGCGTCGGGCTCGGGTCGCAGGCGGACGACTGCGCGGCTCCGAGCGGCGCGGCTAGCCCAGGAACTTCTCGATCGCCTCGGCGACGGCGGCCGGCTGCTCGACCTGCAGCATGTGCGCGGCGCCGGGAATCTCGCTGCGCTGGGCCTGCGGCAGGAGCCGCTGCCAGTGGCTCGCGTAGACCGGCGGGATCAGGCGATCCTCGCTGCCCCAGAGCAGCAGGATCTCGGCCCTCACGCGGTAGAGCCGCTTCGCGAGGCGCCGGTTCGGGATCGGGAAGAGCACCTTGCCGGCGGTTCCGAGGCGGCGCGCATTGGCGACCATGAAGTCGGTGAGCGCGCCGTCGTGCGAGAAGTCGCGGCCGGCGGTGAGCGCCTTCTGGCCTGCGTCGGCGTCGCGAAAGAGCAGGCGGGCCTGGCTGAAGGGTGTGCTCGCAAAGAGATCGGCGATCGGTGCGCCGTCGTGCCAGAGACCGTAGGGGGCGAGCAGCGCGAGGCGGTCGATCGCGGCCGGGTTCAGCGCCGCCATCTCGGCGGCGAGCATGCCTCCGAAGGAATGCGCGACGAGCGGCGCACGCTCGACTCCGAGCGCTTCGAGGACGTCGAGCCCGTGGAGTGCGAAGTCGAGCATGTCCTCGAGCTTCTCCTCGCCGCCCTCGTCGCCGAAGCCCGGCCACACGGGCGCGAGCACGCGGTGGCGAGCGGCCAGCCGCGCGAGGAAGGGCCCGTCGCCGAGCGGGCCCGCGATCCCGTGCAGGTACACGAGCGGCCGACCGCTGCCGGCCTCGCGGACCTCGAAGCGGATTCCCCTGCGCGTCTCGAGCACGCGGTCCGCCATCACCCGGCCCCCGCGCTCGCGCGCGGGTCCGGCGCGATGCGGTGCGCGCGCGCGTCGCGCGCGGCCCCGGGCAGCGAGTCCTCGGCGCGGACGCGGCCCGCGAAGGGCTGGATCCACCAGCGGTCGTCGCCCGCGTACTCCGGCTCCCAGATGCCGCGCAGCGCGGGCATCACGCGCTCGGCGAAGATCTTCGTCGAGCGGCGTGTCTTCCAGTCGGGCATGTCGCCGATGTGGAAGAGCCCGAAGACGTGGCCCACGTGCAGCGACCGGATCATGTGCTCGCAGCGCTCGCGCACGGTGTCTGGGCTCCCGGCGATGACGAAGCCCTTCTCGACCAGGTCGCTCCAGCGGAGATTCGAGTACACCTGCTGCGCCTCGGCGCGCAGCTGATCGAGCTTGCCGGCCTTGATCGTCTTGAGCGTGCGATAGCCGGGCGGATCCGAGAACTCGGGCGCCACGTGCAGGCAGCGGTTGAAGAAGTAGAGGCAGTGCTCGGCGTAGAGCGCCTCGGCCTCGGCATCGCTCTCGGCGCAGCAGAGGATCTGCGCGAAGGAGCCGCGGTAGGGCGACGCGTCCGGCGCGATCGCGGCCACGCGCTCCCAGTAGCCGTCCATCATCGCCTTGCCGGCGAGGTAGCCGCCGAAGCTCAGGTAGGCGTAGTTGTAGTCGTGCTGCGCACACCAGTCCCAGGTCTCGACCGAGCCGCCGCCGGGGATGTAGATCGGCGGGTGCGGCTTCTGGATCGGCTTCGGCCAGCAGTTCACGTAGCGGAGCTGGTTGTACACGCCGTCGAAGGCGAAGGGCTCGTCCTCGGCCCACGCGCGCATGATCAGATCGTGGGCCTCGTAGTATTTGTCGCGGGTCAGCGCCGGGATCTGGCCGTAGCAGTGGTTCGTGTCCATCGGCGAGCCCACCGGGAAGCCCGCGACGAGGCGCCCGCCCGAGATCACGTCGAGCATCGCGAACTCCTCCGCGACGCGGATCGGCGGGTTGTAGAGCGCGATCGAGTTGCCGATCACGCAGATCGCCGCCTGGGAGGTCCGCCGGGCCAGGCAGGCCGCCATCAGGTTCGGCGACGGCATCAGCCCGTAGGCGTTCTGGTGGTGCTCGTTGACTCCGACGCCGTCGAAGCCGAGCGAGTCCGCGTACTCGAGCTGGTCGAGGTACTCGTTGTAGACGCGGTTGCCGAGCTCTGGATCGAAGAGCCGGCTCGGGATGTCGACCCAGACCGAGTGGTGCTTCTCGCGGAAGTCGGCCGGCAGGTGGGGCCACGGCATCAGGTTGAACCAGGTGAACTTCATCGCGGGTCTCCCGCGCCAACCCTATCAGCTCCAGGTCGATCCGGTGCGGGGCGCCGGGTCGGCCGCGCATCCGCCGGGGCGATGCCTGCCCGCGGTGATGTCCGGGGCTGTCCTCGCGCGGATGCACGACCCCGAGCCGGCCGGTCCGGTCTCCGCACTCCGCTCGAGCCCGATCGGCGGTGCTAAGCAGGTCCCGCGAAAGCTCACGGGCGCGCAGGCGCGCGCGGCGACGCGCGCGAGGCTCTGTGGCAATGCGCCACGGAGCTGCGCCCTCGCCGGAGCTCGGCTCGACGACCGCTGCGCGTCGGGATCGCGATTCCCGATCGCAGCGATCATCGCTTTCGATTGGATATGGCGCACCCATCGGGCTACACCACGGACCCGGCCCCGTGGCCGTTCGCGAGAGGGGAACCCCCATGCGCCTCCGTATCCATGCCTTGCTCGCCGCGCTCGGCGTCGCGACGTCGCCGATGGTCTCGCCGGGTCCGGCGCTGGCCCAGCAGGAGCCGAAGTCCAACCGGTTCTGGTGGCCCGACCAGCTCGACCTCGCGCCGCTCCGCCAGCATGCGGCCGAGTCCAACCCGATGGGCGAAGACTTCGACTACGCCGCGGCCTTCGCGAGCCTCGACCTCGCCGCCGTGAAGCGGGACATCGAGACGCTGATGAAGACCTCCCAGGACTGGTGGCCGGCAGACTTCGGGCACTACGGGCCCTTCTTCATCCGCATGGCGTGGCACAGCGCGGGCACCTACCGCGTCGCGGATGGCCGCGGCGGCGCCGGAGGTGGGCAGCAGCGATTCGATCCGCTCAACAGCTGGCCCGACAACGCGAACCTCGACAAGGCGCGGCGTCTGCTCTGGCCGATCAAGCAGAAGTACGGCCGCAAGCTCTCCTGGGCGGACCTGATGGTGCTCACGGGCAACGTCGCGCTGGAGTCGATGGGCTTCGAGACCGCCGGATTCGCGGGCGGCCGCAAGGACGACTGGGAGGCCGACCTGGTCTACTGGGGGCCCGAGAAGGAGTTCCTCGCAGACGAGCGCTACCGGGGCGACCGGCAGCTGGAGCGACCGCTCGCCGCCGTGCAGATGGGCCTGATCTACGTGAATCCAGAGGGGCCCAACGGCAAGCCGGATCCTCTCGCCGCCGCTCGCGACATCCGCGAGACCTTCGGCCGCATGGCCATGAACGACGAGGAGACGGTCGCGCTCATCGCCGGCGGTCACACCTTCGGCAAGGCGCATGGCGCCGTGAAGCCCGACTGCGTGGGGCCCGAGCCCGCCGCCGCGGACCTCGCGCAGCAGGGCCTCGGCTGGAAGAACGAGTGCGGCAGCGGCAAGGCCGACGACACGATCACCAGCGGTCTGGAGGGCGCGTGGTCCGTCAACCCGACGGCATGGTCCACGCAGTACCTGGACAACCTGTTCGCCTTCGAATGGGTCCAGACGAAGAGCCCGGCCGGTGCGGTCCAGTGGGTCCCCGCGGATGCCGCCGCGGCGAAGCTCGTGCCGGACGCCCACGATCCGTCGAAGCGACACGCGCCGATCATGTTCACCACGGACCTGTCGCTGAAGGTCGACCCGAGCTACCGCAAGATCGCGAAGCGCTTCCAGGAGAACCCGGAAGAGTTCCGGCTCGCCTTCGCCAGGGCCTGGTTCAAGCTGACGCACCGCGACATGGGTCCGCGGGCGCGCTATGTGGGCGCCGAGGTGCCCAGGGAGGCGCTGCTCTGGCAGGATCCCGTCCCCGGGGTCGACCACGCCCTGATCGACGCGGCGGACGCCGCGGCGCTGAAGGCCGAGATCCTCGGATCGGGGCTGACCGTCCCCCAGCTCGTCGGGACGGCGTGGGCGTCGGCCGCGAGCTTCCGCGGCACCGATCTGCGCGGCGGCGCGAACGGAGCGCGCATCCGCCTCGCGCCGCAGAAGGACTGGGCTGCCAACGATCCCGCCGAGCTGTCGAAGGTGCTGAAGCGCCTCGAGGGCATCCAGAAGGAGTTCCACCGCGCGCAGGCAGGCGGCAAGCGGGTGTCGCTCGCCGATCTGATCGTCCTCGGCGGCGCTGCGGCCATCGAGCAGGCCGCGAAGAACGCGGGGCAGGAAGTGCAGGTCCCCTTCGCGCCGGGACGCACGGATGCGTCGCAGGCCCAGACCGATGTCGGCTCCTTCGCCGTGCTCGAGCCGACCGCAGACGGCTTCCGCAACTACTTCGGCGCCGGCAACCCGAGGTCGCCCGCGGAGATGCTCGTCGACCGGGCGAGCCTGCTGACCCTGAGCGTCCCCGAGATGACCGTGCTCGTGGGCGGCATGCGCGCGCTGAACGCGAATACCGGGCGGTCTCGACACGGTGTGTTCACGGACCGGCCGGGCGCGTTGAGCAACTACTTCTTCGTGAACCTGCTCGACATGTCCACGGTCTGGTCGAAGTCGCCCTCCTCGGAGGGACTCTACGAGGGTCGCGACCGCGCAACCGGCGAGCTCCGCTGGACCGCCACGCCGGTCGATCTCGTCTTCGGCTCGCACTCCGAGCTGCGCGCGATCGCGGAGGTCTATGCCGCCGACGACGCGCGCGAGAAGTTCGTGCGCGACTTCGTCGCCGCATGGAGCAAGGTGATGAGCCTCGACCGCTTCGACGTGTGATCAGGCGGCGATTCCGGCCGCCCGCAGCGCCCCGACGCTGTCCAGATCGTCGATCGCCGCGATCGCCCGTCCGCGGAAGTTGGTGGAGAACATCCGCCGCGCCTCCGTGTCGTAGGGCGGAACCAGCGACAGGAACGAGGCGATCACCGCGTAGGCCGCGTGGATCCGGTGCGCGAGCCAGGCGTCCTCGAAGGCGATCGGGCTCCCGCCGAGGGCGCGGCGCACGTCGAGGTAGTGCCGGATCCAGCCGCGCTCGTCGCGGCGGCGATCGCCGGACTCGATGCCCATCGTCAGGAAGAAGCTCACGTCGCGCATCGGCGTGCCGATTTTCGCCATGCCCCAATCGAGGAAGCCGACCCGCTCGCCGTCGAGGAAGAGGTTGCCGATGTGGGCGTCGCCGTGGATCAGCGTCTGCGGCCCGGCGTCCCACAAGGCCTCGATCGCGTCGTGATGCTCGATGTAGAGCGCTGCGATCGCGACGTAGGCGTCGCTCAGCCGTTCGCGGCAATGCTCGACCACGTGGCGGAGCGTCTGGATCACGAAGTCGGGAGTCTTCGAGCGCTTCGACGCTGCCCAGCGCGCGACCGAGGCGAGCCGGGAGCTCTCCTCGTAGCGGACGTGCTGCTGGGCCAGCTCCGCGAGGGCGGTGCCTGCGAGGCGTCCCGGCACGGCCCACGATCCATCGGAGATCGCGGCGCCTCGGGTCACGAGATCCTCGAGCAGCATCAGGAACGACCCGTCGGCGCCGGCGGCCGCGAAGGAGCAGGCCGGCACGCGCATCGACACCGAAGGCGCGACCTCGCTGTAGAAATGCACCTCGCGGGCGCCCATGCCGCCGGCCCCGATGCGCGCGCGGTGCTCCGGATCGCGGGGCGGCAGCTTGCAGAAGAGCGTCTCGGGCGCGCCCGCCCGGACGTCGTAGGACAAGCCGAGGCGGAGGTGTTGGTTCGTGCGCTCGGCGACGCCGAGGACCTCGACGGAGGCGACGCGCACACCGGGATGGCGCGCGGAGAGCGCGCGGGTCAGCCAGGCGGGGGTCAGGCCGCTCGAGTCGACGGGGAGGGGCTCCGCCATGGGGCCACTGTAGCGGCCGCGTTCGCGAGATCGGAGCGGATCGACTCGTTCGCCGCGCGTCGCCTGCTCCGCTCGAGCGGGGCCATCTCGCGCGTCGCGCCCGGGGCGAAGTACCATGCAGCGACGGGGTTGCGGCCCGAGACGTCGGACTCGATCGAAGCCCCGGCTTCCCGCGATCCGAAGGAGACCAGGCTCATGGCGATTTCGCTCTATGACATCAGCGCGGCCAGCTACCTGCAGATGCTGAGCGGCGTGCTGGGATTCGTCGAGAAGGGCCGCAGCCACTTCGAGTCGAAGGGGACCGACCTGAAGCAGGTGGTCGAGACGCGCCTGCATCCCGACATGCTGCCCTTCCGCTTTCAGCTGGTGTCGGTCGCGCACCACTCGCTCGGCGCGCTGAAGGCGCTGGAGTCCGGCGTGTTCGGGCCGCCGTCGGGCGTGCCGGAGCTCGACTACGCCGGGCTGCAGAAGCTCGTCGAGGACGCCCGCGCGGGCGTCCAGCAGCACAGCCGTGACGCGGTGAACGCGCGCGAGGGAAAGGACGTCGTGTTCCAGATCGGCGAGCGCAAGATGCCCTTCACCGCCGAGGGCTTCGTCCTGTCGTTCTCATTGCCGAACCTGTATTTCCACGCCGCGACCGCGTACGACATCCTGCGCATGAAGGGCGTCCCGCTCGGCAAGCGCGACTTCCTGGGCCCGCCGCGCCTGAAGGCGTGACGCGCGCAGGCGGACCGGCTCGCGGCGGACGCTGGCTCGAGGAAGGGAACCCACGGTTCCCGCGCAGCAGGTCGGTCCGACGACGACGGGGTCCCCGAACCCCTGCCGGATCGGGCCCAGGCCCCTCGCGGAAAAAGCTGCTCGCGCTCGAGCCGGCGGCCGGCGAGCTCGGTTCTCGAAGGTCGCTTCCGTCCCCGTCGCAGCGCACGACGCGCCTTCCCCGCGAAGTCCGACCGACCCGGTCTGCCGCGGGCAACTCCCGGCGCCGGACCGGCGCCGGGCTCGAGCGATCGCGGGCCGGACGCAGCGCGTCCCGCCGGCGCTTTCACGGGGATTCACAACGATTCGCTGCCGGCGCGCGTGCGCGTCGGCACCCTATCCGCGACCCGGAGGTCAACCATGCGTGGCATCCGATCCGAGCCGGGAGGCCGCAGGCTCCCGCCGCCCGCTCGCGCGCTCCCGTTCCTGTGGCTCGCGCTCGCCCTCGCGCTCGCCGGCGCGCGCTGCGCCCCCGAGGTTCCCGCCGTCGGCCCGATCGAGGTGGACGTGGCACACCCGCTCGTGCGCGAGATCGTCGAGTGGGACGAATACAGCGGCCGGCTCGAGGCGGTCGAGCGCGTCGACGTGCGAGCGCGGGTGAGCGGCTACATCGAGTCGGTGCGCTTCGTCGACGGTCAGATCGTGGAGCAGGGCGACCTGCTATTCGTGATCGATCCGCGCCCGTATCGCGCGTCGCTCTCGCGAGCGGAGGCGGAGCTGGCGAGCGCTCACGCGAGCCTCGCGCTCGCGAAGAACGACGCCGCCCGCGCGGAGCGGCTGCTCTCGGGCGACGTCATTTCCCGCGAGCGCTTCGACGCCGAGACGACGTCCCTGCGCACCGCGACCGCCGGCGTCGCGGCCGCGCAGGCCGACGTGGAGCAGGCGCGCCTCGATCTCGAGTTCACGAACGTGCGGGCCCCGATCCCCGGCCGCGTCGGCCGCGACCTCGTGACCGTGGGCAACCTCGTGAGCGGCGGCACCGCCGACGCGACGCGGCTCACGACGATCGTCTCGCTCGACCCCATCCACGTCTACTTCGACGCCGACGAGCGGGCCGTCCTCAAGTACGAACGGCTCGCCCAGAGCGGAGAGCGACCCAGCTCGCGGGACGTCCCGAATCCGGTCCTGATGGGTCTGGCCGACGAGGAGGGCTTCCCGCATCGCGGTCAGATGGACTTCGTGGACAACCAGTTCGACCCGCGCACGGGCACGATGCGCGCGCGCGCGGTGTTCCCGAACCCGGATCTCCGCCTCACGCCGGGCCTGTTCGCGCGGATCCGCCTGCTCGGCAGCGGCCGGCATCCGGCGCTGCTCCTGCCCGACGACGCGGTCGGCACGGACCAATCCGAACGCTTCGTGCTGGTCGTGGACGGGGATGGTCGCGTCGAGTCGCGCGTGGTCGAGCCCGGGCCGCTGATCGCGGGCTTGCGCGTCATCCGCAAGGGCCTCGCGGCCGAGGACCGCGTCGTCGTGCACGGCCTCCAGGGCGTGGATCCCGGCAGCAGCGTCGAGCCGCGCAGCGTCGAGATCGCGGCGCCCGAGCGCTTCGATCCGATCGAGGCGGCGCCTCCCGATCCGCCGACGAAGGTCGCCGACGACACGCGGGGCTGAGCGTGGGACTCTCCCGCTTCTTCATCGACCGGCCCATCTTCGCCGCGGTGCTCTCGATCGTGATCGCGATCGTCGGCGCCGTCGCCTATCCCGGACTGCCGGTGGCCCAGTACCCGGAGGTCGTGCCGCCGACGATCGTGGTGCGCGCGACCTATCCGGGCGCCAACGCCGAGGTGGTGGCGACCACCGTCGCCACCCCGCTGGAGCAGGAGATCAACGGGGTCGAGGACATGCTCTACATGTCCTCGCAGAGCACGAACGACGGCGCGCTCGCGATCACCATCACCTTCGCGCTCGGCAGCGACCTCGACACGGCGCAGGTGCTCGTCCAGAACCGCGTGGCGGTGGCCGAGCCGAGGCTGCCCGAGGAGGTGCGGCGGATCGGCGTCACCACCCGCAAGAGCTCGCCGGACCTGCTGATGGTCGTGCACCTGCTCTCGCCCTCGGACCGGCGCGACCGGCTCTACCTGAGCAACTACGCGCTGCTGAGGGTCCGCGACCAGCTCGCGCGCCTCGACGGCGTCGGCGACGTGAGCGTGTCGGGAGCCCGCGAGTACAGCATGCGCATCTGGCTCGACCCCGAGCGGATCGCCGCGCTCGGCCTGACGGCCGGCGACGTGGTCGGCGCGCTGCGCGAGCAAAACATGCAGGTCGCGGCCGGCGCGATCGGGGCGCCGCCCACGCGCGCGGGCACCGCCTTCGAGCTCCCGGTGAATGCGCTCGGCCGGCTGCGCGATCCCGATCAGTTCGGGAGCGTGGTCGTGGTCACCGGCGAGGACGGGCGCATCGTCCGCGTGCGCGACCTGGCGCGCGTGGAGCTCGGGGCGCGCGACTACGGCGTGAACGCGTATTTCGACGACGAGGAGGCCGTCGGGCTCGTCATCAGCCAGCGACCCGGGTCGAACGCGCTGGGCACGGCACAGCGCGTTCGCGCGGCGATGCAGGAGCTCGCGCGGAGCTTTCCCGACGGTCTCGAGTACCGCATCGCCTACGACCCGACCGTGTTCGTAGAGGAGTCGGTGGCGGACGTCGAGCGCACCCTCTTGGAGGCGATCGGCCTCGTGGTGCTGGTGGTGCTGGTCTTCCTGCAGAGCTGGCGCGTCTCGCTGATTCCGCTGGTCGCGATCCCGGTCTCGCTGATCGGCAGCCTCGCCGCGTTGGCGGCGCTGGGCTTCTCGCTGAACGTGCTCTCGCTCTTCGGCATGGTGCTCGCGATCGGGATCGTCGTGGACGACGCGATCATCGTGGTCGAGAACGTCGAGCGGGGCCTCCAGACGGGGCTCGCGCCGCGCGACGCCGCGCGCCGTGCCATGGACGAGGTGGGCGGCGCGGTGATCGCAGCCACGATCGTGATGGGCGCAGTCTTCGTGCCGACGGCCTTCCTGGGTGGAATCTCCGGTGAGTTCTATCGCCAGTTCGCGGTGACGATCGCGGTCTCCACCTTCCTGTCGCTCTTCGTCTCGCTGACCCTCACTCCGGCCCTCGCCGCGGCGCTGCTGCGGCCCCACGGTGCCGCACCCGATCGCATCGACCAGATCTGGAACGCGCTGCTCGGTCGCGGCTTCCGGGCCTTCGACCGCGCCTTCGAGAGGACGCAGGCGCTCTACGCGGCGTGCGTGCGCCGGCTGGTCCGCGTGCCGCTGCCCTGGCTCGGCGTGTACGCCGCACTGCTCGTGCTGACCTTCCTGCTCTTCCGGCAGGTGCCCGTCGGCTTCATTCCCGAGCAGGACAAGGGCTACGCGATCCTCAGCGTCCAGCTCCCGGACGGCGCCAGCCTGGAGCGGACGGACGCGGTGACGCTCCAAGCCTCGCGCATCGCGCGCGAGACGCCCGGCGTCGCGCAGGCCGGCGCCTTCGTCGGCTTCTCGGGCGCCACCCGCACAAACGCCTCGAACGTGGCAGCGATCTTCGCCGTGTTCGGGCCCTTCGACGAGCGCGTCGGCCGCCGGGCGCCGGAGATCATCGCCGATCTGCGCCGGCGGCTCGGCGCGATCGAGGGCGGGTCGGTGTCGGTCTTCGGCGCGCCCGCGGTGCAGGGTCTGGGCACGGCCGGCGGCCTGAAGCTCTACGTGCAGGATCGCGCCGGATCCACGCTGGCCGAGGTCCAGCGGGCCACCGACGCGCTGGTCGCGGCGGCGCGCCGGCATCCGGACCTGAGCGGTGTCTACTCGACCTTCCGTGCCCAGGCGCCGCAGCTCTTCGCCGACGTGGACCGCACCCGCGTCGAGATCATGAACGTGCCGCTGAACGGCGTCTTCGAGGCGCTCCAGATCTACCTCGGCTCCGTCTACGTGAACGACTTCAACTACCTGGGTCGCACCTACCAGGTCCGCGCGCAGGCCGAGTCCGCGTTCCGCGCCGATGCGAGCGACCTCGCGCTGCTGAAGACGCGCACCGCCTCGGGCGAGATGGTGCCGCTGGGCTCCGTGCTCGACCTGCGGCGCACGACCGGGCCTGATCGCGTGGTCCGCTACAACCTCTATCCGGCCGCCGAGATCAACGCGAGTGCGGCTCCCGGCTCGAGCTCGGGCGACGCCATTGCGGCCGTCGAGCAGCTCGCGGCCGAAACCCTGCCGCGCGGCTTCGGCTTCGAGTGGACCGATCTCGCCTACCAGGAGATCCAGGAGGGCGGCACGGCCTCCTGGGTCTTCCCGCTCTGCGTGCTCTTCGTGTTCCTCGCACTTGCTGCGCAGTACGAGAGCTGGTCGCTGCCGCTCGCCGTGATCCTGATCGTGCCGATGTGCCTCTTCTCGGCGATGATCGGCGTCTGGCTGCGGGGCCAGGACAACAACATCCTGACCCAGATCGGCTTCGTCGTGCTCGTCGCGCTCGCGGCGAAGAACGCGATCCTGATCGTCGAGTTCGCGCGCGCCGAGGAGCAGCGCGGCCTCGACCGGCGCGCGGCAGCGGTCTCTGCCGCGTCGCTGCGCCTGCGTCCGATCCTGATGACCTCGCTCGCGTTCACACTCGGCGTCGTACCGCTCGTGATCGCGTCCGGGGCGGGCGCCGAGATGCGCCAGTCGCTCGGCACGGCGGTCTTCGCAGGCATGCTGGGCGTCACGGGCTTCGGACTCGTCTTCACTCCGGTCTTCTACGTCGCGATCCGCGGGGTGGCCGGGCGCCTCGGCCGGCCTCGGCGCCTGCCCGACGCGCCAGAGGGCCGGGGCATCTCGCTTCGGCCGCCGTAGGACGCGCCCGGGCTCCGCGGTACGATGGCCGGCGGAGATCCCCCGATGGCAGAGGCCCGCCGGCGCCCGAGCGAGTTCGTCGAGCGCGAGATCGCCTTCGGGGCATTCCGCCTGCTGCCCTCGAAGCAGCTGCTGCTCGAGGGCGAGCGGCCGGTCGGCATCGGCGGCCGCGCGCTCGACCTCCTGACCGCGCTCGTCGACCGCGCCGGCGAGCTGATGACGAAGGAGGAGCTCTTCGCCGCCGCGTGGCCGGGCCTCGCGGTCGAGGAGTCGAATCTGCGCGCGCAGATGTCCGCGCTGCGCAAGGCGCTGCGCGACGGCCGCGACGGCGCCCGCTACGTCGCGACGGTCCCGGGGCGCGGCTACCGCTTCGTGCTCCCGGTCTCGCGGCGGGAGGCCGAGCCGACGCCCGCCTCGGGCGCTCCCGCCGTGCCCGAGCGGCCGCTGCGCCTCGCGCCGATGGTCGGGCGCGACGACGTGGTGGCCTCGATCCGGGGACGCCTCGAGCGGCGCCGCTTCGTGACGATCGTCGGACCGGGCGGCATCGGCAAGACGACCGTCGCGCTCGCGGTCGCCGACGCGGCGGCCGATGCCTACGCGGACGGCGTCTTCTTCGCGGACCTGGCCTCCGTCTCCGACGCGAGCCTGGTGCCCAGTGCATTCGCCGGAGCGCTCGGCCGCTCGATCGCCTACGACGATCCGACGCCGGCGGCGATCGCCTGGCTCCGCGAGCGCCGCGCGCTGATCGTGCTCGACACCTGCGAGCACGTGATCGAGGCGGCCGCGCTGCTCGCCGAGCGGGTGCTCAGAGGGGCGCCGGGAACGCACCTGCTCGCGACGAGCCGCGAGCCGCTGCGCGCCGAGGGGGAGGGAGTGCTGCGCTTGCTCCCGCTCGACGCGCCGCCGAGCGCGGTCGGCCTGGGCGCAGCCGAGGCGATGAGCTTCTCCGCGGTGCAGCTCTTCGTCGACCGCGTCGGCGCGTGCCTCGACGGCTACGAGCTCTCCGACGCCGACGCGGCGGCGGCGGCCGAGATCTGCCGACGCCTCGACGGGATCCCGCTCGCGATCGAGCTCGTCGCGGGCCGCGTCGACGCGTTCGGCGTGCAGGGCATCGCGGCGCAGCTCGGCGACCGCTTCCGGCTGCTGACCAGCGGCCGGCGCACCGCGCTGCCGCGCCACCAGACGCTGCGCGCCGCGCTCGACTGGAGCTACGAGCTGCTGCCCGACGACGAGCGCGCGCTGCTGCGGCGGCTGGCCGTCTTCGAAAGCGGCTTCACCCTGCGCAGCGCCGGCGCGGTGGCCGCGGGCGCGTGCCTGTCCGAGGCCGCGATCGCCGGGCTCGTCGCGAATCTCGTCGCGAAGTCGCTGGTCGTCGCGGATCTCCGCGATGCGTCGGGCAGCTATTGCCTGCTCGACACGACGCGCGCCTACGCGCGAGAGAAGCTCCTCGAGAGCGGCGATTTCGATGCGACGGAGCGGCGCCACGCGGAGCTCTTCCTGGAGCTGTGCGGGCGCGACGCTCCGCTCGAGGAGCGCAGCCTCGCAGAGCTCGTCGCGGCGCGCGACGACGTGCACAGCTCGCTCGACTGGGCCTTCTCGGAGGGCGGCGATCCCGGGCTCGGCGTGTCGCTGACCGTGGCGTCGCTTCCGATGGGGATGGGGCTCTCGATGGTCCGCGAGTGCCGAGTGCGCGTCGAGCGCGCGCTCGCGAGTCTCGACGACGACGGCGAGAGCCCGCAGGAGAGGATGAAGCTCCTGGCGGCGCTCGGCGTGCACCTGATGCAGACCCGCAGCGCGCCCGACAAGACGCGCGCGACCTGGGAGCGGTCGCTCGGCCTCGCCGAGCAGCAGGGCGACGTCGACCACCAGCTGCGCGCGCTCTTCGGGATCTGGGCGCAGGACTTCGTCGAGTCGGACCTGCGCGGCGCGCGCGCGACCGCGCGGCGCTTCCAGCGCGTCGCCGCGCGCTGCGATGATCCGCTCGACGCCGCCGTCGGGGATCGCATGATCGGCGTCGTGCTGTACATCGAAGGCGACTTCGACGGCGCGCGGCGCCACCTCGAGGCGATGCTGGACCGCTACCCGGTGGCCGGCCGCCGCTCGGACCTCTTCCGCTTCGCGCTGGACCAGCGGGCCGGGGCGCGCAACCTGCTGGCCTCGATCCTCTGGATCCAGGGCTTCGCCGACCAGGCCACGGCGATGGCCCTGGCGAGCCTCGAGGAGGCGCTCGCGACCGGCCACGCGTTGACGGTCTGCAGCACGCTGACCGACATCGTGTGCCCGCAGGCGTTCCTGACCGGCGACCTCGGAGCGGCGGAGCGCTACGCCGCGATGCTCGGCGAGCACGCCCAGAGCCACGCGCTCGACGTCGGGATCGCGTGGGCGCGCCACTTCCACACGGTGCTGCTCGGCCGGCGCGGCGATCCCGCCTCGATCGCCGGAGAGCTGCGCCGCGCGCTCGACGGGATCTCCGCCGAAGAGCTGCATCCCCGCTACGCGACGCTGCTCGCGAGCCTCGCCGACTCGCTGGGCCGCGCCGGCGACCCGGCGCACGCGCGGGCCGCGATCGAGCGCGCGCACGAACGCTGCGAAGCGAGCGGGCAGGGCTGGTGCGTCGCGGAGTTGCTGCGCGTCGAGGGCGAGCTGGCGCGCCTGGGCGGCGACGTGCGCGTCGCCGAGGACCGCATGCGCGACTCGCTGGAGCGGGCCCGCAGCCAGGGCGCGCTCGCCTGGGAGCTGCGCAGCGCGACGAGCCTCGCGCGGCTGTGGCAGCAGCAGGGCCGACCGGCCCGGGCGCGCGAGCTGCTCGCGCCGGTGGTGGAGCGCTTCGCCGAGGGCTTCTCGACCTCGGACTTCTCCGACGCCCGGCAGCTGATCGACGCGCTCGCGTAGCGGCGCGCCCCCCGCGCGGATCACAGGGTTTCACGACGATTCACGGCGTGCGCACCCGCGCCTCGCGCATGCTTGCGCCGAGGGAGGCAGGCGTGTCGGATTCGCCGTCGCAGATCGGCGCAGCAGCGCCGCCGCTCGAGAGTGCGACCCAGCACTTCGTCGACGCGCTGGCCGCGACCGGGGCGCCGCCGATCCACACGCTCCCGCTCGACGCCGCCCGCCAGGTGCTGGTCCGCCTGCAGTCCGGGACGGTCGGAAGGCCGGCGGCGCGCGTGGTCGACACGACCATCCCGGTCGGTCCCCGGGGCGTCGTCCCTGCGCGCATCGTCCGCCCCGAGAGCGGCGGGGCGAAGCTGCCGGTCGTGCTCTACTTCCACGGCGGCGGCTGGGTGCTGGGAGACGCGCGCACCCACGGCAGGCTGCTGTGCGAGCTCGCGAACGGCGCGCGCGCGGCGGTGGTCTTCGTCGACTACGCCCGGGCCCCGGAGAGCCGTTCCCCGAGCCTGAACGAGGAGGCCTACGCGGCGACCCGCTGGGTCGCCGCGCACGCCGCCGAGCTCGGGGTCGACGGAACGCGCCTGGCCGTCGCCGGAGACTGCGCAGGCGGTCAACTGGCCGCGGGGGTGTGCCGGACGGCCAAGCAGCGGCGCGGGCCGAAGATCGACTTCCAGCTGCTCTTCTATCCCGTGACCGACGCGGGCTTCGACACCGAGTCCTACGCCTGCTTCGCGGACGGGCCGTGGCTGACGAGGGCCGCGATGGAATGGGCCTGGAACGCCTACCTGCCCGACGTCGCGGCGCGCAAGGAGCCCGCGGCGTCGCCGCTGCAGGCGCCGCTCGACGAGCTGCGGGGGCTGCCCGACGCGCTGGTCATCACCGCCGAGAGCGACGTGCTGCGCGATGAGGGCGAGGCCTATGCGCGCAAGCTCGCCGAGGCAGGCGTGCGCGTCACGTCGACCCGCTACAACGGGACGATCCACGACTTCGTGATGCTCAACGCGCTGGCCGACACTCCCGCGGCCCGCGGCGCGATCGCGCAGGCGACCTCCGCGCTGCGCGGAGCGCTCGAATGAGCGCCGCCGATCGCGCCGCGAAGGGCTATCCGCGGGAGCGAACCGCGCCGCTCCTGCTGGACCCGCACCGCGACTTCCCCTCCGAGGGAGGGAAGCTCTGGCCGAGGGTCGCAGAGGTCGCAAGGGACGTCGGGCTCCGCGACGACCTGCGCGCGATCACCGCCGCGCTGCGCCGGCAGGGCCTCCCCGCGAACACCTGCACCGAGTCGACCGCCCGCTTCGGGGTCGAGCTCGGCTACCGCGCCACGCTGGTCCGAGACGCGAACGCCGCGCTCCGCCCCGAGGCGATGCGCGCCGCGCACGACGTCGGCGCGCCGAGCTTTGCGCACGCGGTGCCGAGCACGGCCGAGCTGGTGGCGGCACTCTGAGGGAGACGCAGTTCATGTCCGACACCCCCGGACGGCTCGATCGGCGGGACTTCCTGAGGCTCGGCGCGGGAGCGGGGCTGGCGCTCGCCGCCGCCGGGCTGCCCCACGCGCTCGAGGCGGCGGAGGTGCCGGCGGACCTGATCCTCTCGGGAGGGCGCATCGCGACGCTCGACCCGGCGCGGCCCTTCGTCGAGGCGCTGGCCGCGCGCGATGACCGGGTGCTCGCGACCGGCACCGCGAGGGACGTGCTGGCGCACCGCGGCCCCCGGACGCGCGTCGTCGACCTGCGCGGCAGGAGCGCGATCCCGGGTCTCAACGACTCGCACACCCATCCGATCCGCGGGGGCCTGCACTACAACCTCGAGCTGCGCTGGGACGGCATCGCGTCGCTCGGCGAGGCGCTCGAGCGGCTGCGGGTTCAGGCCCGCGCGACGCCGCCGCCGCAGTGGGTGCGCGTCGTCGGAGGCTGGAGCGAGTTCCAGTTCCGCGAGGGCCGGATGCCGACGCTCGACGAGCTCAACCTGGCGGCGCCCGAGACCCCGGTCTTCGTCCTGCACCTCTACGACCAGGCCCTGCTGAACCGCGCCGCGCTGCGCGCGCTCGGCTACGAAGACAGCGCGCCCGAGTTCGCGGGCGGCCTCGTGCAGCGCGATGCGAAGGGCCGGCCGACCGGCCTGCTCGTCGCGAAGCCGAGCGCGCTGATCCTGTACTCGACGCTCGCGCGCGCTCCGAAGCTCGCGCCAGGGGACCAGGCCAACTCCACGCGCCACTTCATGCGCGAGCTGAACCGGCTCGGTGTCACGAGCGCGCTCGACGCCGGCGGCGGCGGCCAGAGCTACCCCGACGACTACGCCGTGATCCGCTCGCTCGCGGGCCAGGGCCTGATGACGGTGCGGATCGGCTTCGACCTCTTCGCGCAGGAGGCCGGCTCGGAGCTCGCCGACTACCGCCGCTGGGTCGAGATGACCCGCCCGGGCGAGGGCGACGCCTACCTGCGGACGGTCGGGGCCGGCGAGAACCTGACCTGGGCCGCCGCCGACTTCGAGAACTTCCTCGAGCCGCGCCCCGAGCTCGGCGACGCGATGGAGGCGCAGCTCGAGCCGGTCGTAAGGCTCCTGGCCGGGAGGCGCTGGCCCTTCCGCATCCACGCGACCTACGACGAATCGATCGCGCGCTTTCTGTCGGTCTTCGAGCGGGTCGACGCAGAGATCCCGCTGCGCGGGCTCCACTGGTTCATCGACCACGCCGAGACGATCTCGGATCCCAACATCGAGAGGATTCGCGCGCTCGGCGGCGGCATCGCGATCCAGCACCGCATGGCGTTCCAGGGCGAGACCTTCGCCGCGCGCTACGGCAAGGCCGCCGCGGAGCGCACGCCTCCGATCCGGCGCATGCTCGAGCTCGGCGTTCCGGTAGGCGCCGGCACCGACGCGACGCGGGTCGCGAGCTACAACCCCTGGGTCTGCCTCTACTGGCTCGTCTCGGGCCGCACGCTCGGCGGGACCGCGCTCTACCCCGACGCGAACCGGCTCGAGCGCGACGAGGCGCTGCGCCTGTGGACGCGGGGCAGCGCGTGGTTCTCGTCGGAGGAGGAGCGCAAGGGCGCGCTCGTTCCGGGCCAGCTCGCGGACCTGTGCGTCCCGTCGAAGGACTTCTTCTCGGTGTCCGAGGAGGAGATCAAGACGATCGAGTCCGAGCTCACGGTCGTGGGTGGACGGGTCGTCTACGCTTCGCAGGACTTCGCAGCGCTCGACCCGGGAGCGCCGCCCGCGAGTCCCGATTGGTCGCCGGTCGCACGCTTCGGCGGCGCGGCGCCGATCGCCCCCGACATCGGGCACTTCCGTTCGGCGCGCCGGGGCGCGGCGTGTGCCGACCCGGCCGGGCACCGCCATGCGCGCGCGCCGTCGCCGCGTCCGGGGCTCGGCTGCTCCTGCTTCGTCGGCTGAAGGTCCCGGAGGAGGAGACATGCCCTGAATCCGCGAGGACCGCGAGCCCGGCCGCGCACGGCGCGGCAGGCACTCGCGGCGCGCGATGCAGATCGCCAGCCCGGACGGCGACGGAGCGCTCGGGCACCGCGACAGCCTCGGCACGGGCTCTCTGATCCGGCCCGGCGAGCGCAGCGGGGACTTCCACCTGTCCCGAGGGACATCCAAGCGAGGAGAGCGAACATGCCCGCGATCACGACCGGCGACGGCGCCGAGATCTACTACAAGGACTGGGGCCCGAGGAGCGCCCAGCCGATCGTCTTCCACCACGGCTGGCCGCTGAGCTCCGACGACTGGGACGCGCAGATGCTCTTCTTCCTCGGAGAGGGCTACCGGGTCGTCGCCCACGATCGGCGCGGCCACGGCAGGTCGAGCCAGGTCCCCGGCGGCCACGACATGGACCACTACGCTGCCGACGTCGCCGCCGTCGCCGAGAGCCTCGAGCTCCGGAACGCCATCCACGTCGGCCACTCCACCGGCGGCGGCGAGGCGGCGCGCTACGTCGCCCGGCATGGTCAGAGCCAGGGCCGAGTCGCCGGGCTGGTGCTGATCGGCGCCGTGCCGCCCATCATGGTCAGGACACCGGCCAATCCCGGCGGCCTCCCGATCGAGGTCTTCGACGGCTTCCGCCGGCAGCTCGCCGCCAACCGCGCGCAGTTCTACCTCGAGATCGCGAGCGGTCCCTTCTACGGCTTCAACCGGCCCGGAGCGCAGGTGTCGCAGGCCGTGATCCAGAACTGGTGGCGGCAGGGAATGGCCGGCGGCGCCAAGGCGCACTACGACGGCATCCGGGCCTTCTCGGAGACCGACTTCAGCGAGGACCTGACGGGGATCGGCGTGCCGACCCTCGTGATGCACGGCGACGACGACCAGATCGTGCCGATCGACGACTCCGCGCTGCTCTCGGCGAAGCTGCTGAGAAAGGGAAGCCTCAAGGTCTACCCGAAGCTCCCGCACGGCATGTGCACGACCCACGCCGACGCGATCAACGCCGATCTCCTCGCCTTCGTGCGGGGAGCGGCGCACTGAGCGCGCGATGGGCTGGGATCCGGGCGGCGAGCGCGAGCCCGTCGCCGTCCCGCGCGGCCCCGGCGCGCAGCGGTCCGGCGCCGGCCCGCGCGAGGTCCGGTCGCCGTGACGTCGCGGACTCTCGCGGGCAAACGCGCGCTCGTGACCGGCGGCAGCCGCGGCATCGGGGCGGCGATCGCCGCGCGGCTGGCGCGCGAGGGAGCGAACGTCGCGCTCACCTGGGCGAGCCGGCGCGAAGCGGCCGAGCGGACGGCCGGGTCTGCGCGCGCGCTCGGGGTGCAGGCGATCGCGATCCAGGCCGACGCGGCGGACGCCGCCGCACTGGTGGCCGCGGTGGAGCAGACGGTCGCCGCATGGGGCGGTCTCGACATCCTCGTGAACAACGCGGGCATCGCCGCACTGGCGCCGCTCGAAGCTCTGCGCCTCGAGGACCTCGATCGCACGCTCGCGGTGAACGTGCGCGGCGTCTTCGTCGCGACCCAGGCCGCCGTCCGGCACATGCCGTCGGGCGGCCGCGTCATCGCGATCGGCAGCTGCAACGCCGAGCGCATGCCCTTCGCGGGCGGCGCCGCCTACGCGATGAGCAAGGCCGCGCTGGTGGGACTGGTGAAGGGCCTGGCGCGCGATCTCGCGGCGCGCGGCATCACCGTGAACAACGTCCAGCCCGGCCCGATCGACACGGACATGAACCCCGCGCAGGGCGACACCGCCGACGCGCTGCGCGAGCTGCTCGCGGTGCCGCGCTACGGCCGCGCCGACGAGGTCGCCGCGCTGGTCGCGTACCTGGCCGGGCCGGAGGCCGGCTACGTGACCGGCGCGAGCCTGACGATCGACGGGGGCTTCACGGCTTAGCGCGCCGCGGCCCGAGGGAGTCTTCGGATGAGCGCCGTGTCGAGCGGGCGGAGAGCGGCCGCAGTCCTCGCGACGGCGGCGTGGCTCGCCGGCTGCGCGTCGGTCGCGCCGAACGCGCCGCTGCGCCACTACGATCCCGCCTACGGCTACCGGGTCTCCGCGACTTCCGGAGATGCCGACGACTCGCGAGAGCTGCTGCTGCTGCTCAGCTTCTCGGGCGGCGGCATGCGCGCGGCGGCCTTCGCGTACGGCGTGCTGAAGGCGCTGGCCGACGCGAGGGTGCGCTTCGACGGGCGCGAACGCGCGCTCGTCGACGAGATCGACCTGATCACGAGCGTCTCCGGCGGAAGCTTCCCCGCGGCCTACTTCGCGCTGCGCGGTCGGCGCATCTTCGACGACTTCGAGGACGGCTTCCTGCGACGCGACGTGCAGGGGGCGCTGATTCGGCGCGCGCTGGCGCCGTGGAACTGGCCGCGGCTCGCGTCGCGCACCTTCGGCCGCAGCGATCTGGCGGCCGAGTACTACGACGGCCTGCTCTTCGAGGGCGCCACGCTCGGCGATCTGCTGCGCGGCGACGGACCGGCTCTGCTGGTGAACGCCACCGACATGACGCTCGCCACGCGCTTCGTCTTCGATCAGGAGCAGTTCGATCTGCTGTGCTCCGACGCCACGGACTTTCCGATCGCGCGGGCGGTGGCGGCCTCGTCGGCGGTACCCGTGCTGCTGTCGCCGGTCACGCTGCGCAACTATGCCGCGCGCGACTGTGGCTACGAGCCGCCTGCCTGGGTCGGCGAGGAGATCGAGCGCGGCTACTCCCCGACGCGGCGCCACGAGGAGGCGCGCCGCATCCACGAGTATCGGAGCGGCGGATCCGAGGCCTACGTGCACCTGCTCGACGGAGCGCTCGCGGACAACCTGGGGCTCCGCATCTCGATCGAGAGGACGGTGACGGCGGGCGGCTACGCCCGGCTCACGGAGCAGGCCGGCTTCACGAGATTCCGCCGCGTGGCCTATCTGGTCGTCAACGCCCAGACCGAGTCGCGCCGCGACTGGATCGGCTCGCCCGAGCCGCCCGGAACACTCGAGACGCTGGTCTCCGCTTCGACCGTGACGCTGAACCGCTACAACTTCGAGACGCTCGAGCTGTTCCGCCGCGGCCTCGAGCAGGATCTCGCCGATCTGCGCGAGGCGCGCTGCCGTCCGTCGGGCGGCAGTCCGGCGGCAGCCGACTGCGGCGACGTCGCGGCCCACGTGATCGAGGTTTCCTTTGCGCGGCATCCCGATCCCGAGGAGCGGGCCTACCTGAGCACGCTCCCGACCGCGCTGCGGCTCTCCGCGCCGGAGGTGGAGCGCACGGTCGCGGCGCCGCAGCGGATCCTGGACGCCTCGCCGGAGTTCGAGGCCCTGCTCGCGGACCTCGCGGAGCCGTCGCCCTAGAAGCGGGGCTTCACGAGAACTCACGGCGATTCACTGCGCCGGGCCGGCCGCCTGAGGGATGCTCTTCACACGCCTCGACACAAAGGAGATCGCCGTGAGGTCACTCGAAGCGAAGAAGCTCGCCGCAGGAAGTCTCTTGGCGCTGGCGGCCGTCGCCGCACTCGTCGTCCAGCTGGCGCACGAGCCCGCACGAGCCCAGGCCTCCCAGGCCACGAGGCCGGCGGCGGCGATCCCCGGGCTCTCGCGGCAGCCCAGCGCGGCTGCCCGCGCGGCGCTCCTCGACCCGAGCGACGCCGTCGTCCTCCTGCTCGATCACCAGACCGGCCTGTTCCAGACCGTGAAGGACGTTCCAGTCCGGGACCTGCGCGCCAACACCGTCGCGCTCGCGAAGATCGCCGAGCTGGCGGGGATGCCGATCCTCTACACGGCGTCGGAGCCCGGGGGTCCCAACGGCCCGATCATGGAGGAGCTCGTGGCGGCGGCGCCGAGCGCGAAGTACGTGGGTCGCAAGGGGGAGGTGAGCTCCTGGGACAACGCGGACTTCGTCGCGGCCGTCGAGGCGACCGGCCGCAGGACCCTCGTCATGGCCGGCGTCTGGACGAGCGTCTGCGTCGCCTTCCCCGCGCTCCAGGCGAAGGCCGACGGGTACCAGGTCTACGCGGTGATGGACGCCTCGGGCGACGTGAGCCCGATGGCCTTCGACGCCACGCTCGCGCGGATGACGCAGGCCGGCATCGTCCCCGTGACCACGAACACGATCCTGAGCGAGTCGCACCGCACCTGGAACCGTCCGGACGCCGCGAAGTGGGGCGCGCTCTACGCCGAGCTCGTGCCGCACTACCGCGCAGTCGCGGAGAGCTACCGGAAGGCGCAGGATGTCGCGAGGGAGGCCGGGAACTAGCGGTGCTGCGCGCCGCCGTCCTGGCTGCGATCGCGATCGTCCTGCAGGGCTGCGCCTTCGCCGGATCGACGTCGCTCGGCAGCGGCGCTCCGCGTACCGCGCGGTGATCGACGCGACGGAGAACGAGCAGATCCTGTCGATGATCGTCAGCCAGCGCTACGACGAGACCTTCGGCATGCTCGCCGTGTCGAGCGTGACAGCGAGTCTGCGGGTCGGCGCCAGCGTCGGCGCCCAGGCGGGAATCGGCGCGAGCAGCGGTTACGCGGGCAACCTGGTGCCGTTCAGCGCAGGGGCGAGCTACGAGGAGAACCCGACGATCTCGTACGTTCCTCTGCGCGGAGAGCAGTTCGTCGCTCGGATGCTCGCACCGCTCAGCGCCGGGCAGACGCTGCTCCTGAACCGCATGAGCACGCCGGAGGTCGAGGTGCTGCGCCTCCTCGTGCGACGCGCCAACGGACTCCCCAATCCCCTCTACGCGCCGCGGCCCGCGCCGGAGGGCTTCGACCGCTTCGTGGATCTCTACGCGCGCCTGAGAGAGCAGGGTCGGCTCGACGTCGTCGGCTCCGGCGACGCGCGCGACGGCGGGCTCGAGCTGCTGCTTCGCGAAGACGCGGACGGCGAGTCGGGCGACGTCGCGGAGCTGATGCGAAGCCTGGGGATCCGGCGCGCTCGCGCGAGCGGATCCCCGGTCGCCGTCCCGCTGCGCTTCGCGGTGGGCGCCCCCTGGGCGGACGGCCTCGACCTCGAGACTCCTTCCGCGCTCGAGGTTCTGAAGGCGGCTTCCGCGGGAGTGCGCGTCCCCGGGGCGCTCCTGTCCGAGGGCCTCGCGCGGCGCCTCGAGAGCGAGGCGCGCCGCGAGGCGATCCGCATCCACTCGTCGCGGCTCTGCCCCCGCACGGCCAGCGTGGCGGTGGTGCGCGACGGCTGGTGCTTCTACGTGGACGGGCGCGACGCGCGCAGCAAGCAGACCTTCGTGATCCTCCGGACGTTGATCGGCATGCGCGTGGACGACGCGTCTCCGGCCCAGGGCGTCCCGATCCTCACGGTTCCCGTCGCGCGCTGAGGCGCTCGGCACGACGCGCGATCCGAGCTCGCACCCGAGCCAGAGCAGCGAAGCCCCGCACAGCGGCGACTGCGGCGCCCACGCGTTCACGGCGGGCCCCGGAGGAGCGCGCGGCCGAAGCGAGGCCCTCAGCGCCGCCTCTGCCGAGGCCGGCGCGATCGAGTCGGCCGCGCTGCGGGCCGAGCCGGGTTGCGGGAAGCCGATCAGGGAGCGCCGAAACACGAGCGGTGCGGCGCACCGGCCCGGACAGGCGAGGGCGAGGGCCGCGAGGCTTCGAAGGATCGGGCGCAGCATCGCGGCAGGCTGCGGTTGCGGCGTGCCCGAGAGTGGGCTTCCTCTCGCGCGCTCTCTCCAGTTCGGGCGTGCGGACCTCGCTCCGCTCGAGCGCCCGCGCTGCGCAGCGCCAATCGGCCGGATCGCCGGGACGGCGCGATCAGGCCGGGGCCGGCCAGACGAAATCGGGGCGCAGGCCCTCGTGCACGGGACGGCCGTCCATCGGCCGCGGCACGCCGGCCGCCGGGTCGTAGAACGCGTGATAGGTCGCGGGCAGCTTCGCCGCGTCGTAGCCCATGAGGTTCGGCACGATCGCGCGGATCCGCTTCTGCTTGTCGTCGAGCAGGATCGGCTTGCCGCACTTCGCGCAGCTGCAGAGCTCGAGCGGCCCATTGGGGTTCTGGTCGTTGAAGGGCTGGCGCTTCAAGCCGGCGGGGTTGTCGACCTCGAGATCGCCGTGCGCGAAGAAGACCACGTGCGTCGTGGGCTGCCCCGTGACGCGCTTGCAGACGGAGCAATGGCAGGTGTGGTTGTCGATCGGGTCCCGATCCGAGTGCGTGTGGACGTGATCGCAGCCCCCGGAATGTCTCCTGGACATGGCTCGCTCCCTTTCCTCGTCGAGGTCGCATGGCGTCGCTCTCGGGGCCCGGCGCAGGCCGAGGTGCCCGAAGGGGCTCGATTATACGCAGACCTCGAAGCCGGGTTCACGGCGCCCGGCGGCGCCGCGCGTGTTAAGATCGGCGCCGCTGCGTCGGCGAGAGTGCTGAGCGCGAGCGGGTCGTGTGCTGGCGTGGATCGGTCGACCGGGGGATGCGAGTTGGACGCGGCGGTTCGGAGCCTGGCGCGCGCTCTCGTCGGACTCGGCCTCGCCGCGCTCGCCTCGCTTCCGGCGGCGCGGGCGCTGATCGTCGACGGAGACTCCCCCGCGAATCGCACGGCGCCCGCGAGCGAGCCGCTCGGGGGCCCTGGCGATCCGGGTTGGGAGAACTACTGCTACGAGACCGTCAACGACGAGCCCCTCTTCGGCGCGCTCTATCTCGGGAAGCGCGGCGGGCTTTATCCGAACGGGATCCTGATCAGCTCGCGGCACATCGGCAGCCTGCAGGGACATCCCTACCGCTGTCACAACGGAGCCACGTTCCTGAGGCAGGGCAGCGTGGAGCTGTGCCAGTGGAAGAACCCCGATCCCGCGCAGCCGCCCTTCTGCGACCTTCCCTCGAACTACCCGGATTGGCCGACCTCGCGAAACCCGTTCCCTTTCGCCGACACGCTGCTCTCCTCGCCCAGCGCCGATCCAGGGCTGCCGGATCTCGCGATCCACGACACTCCGGTCGAGCCGGGCATGCAGGTCCTCGCGCTGGGTCGCGGTCTCGGCGCGAAGTCCCCCGCCGCGAGCGGCAGCTGGGAGAACCCGGGCCTCGGAGTGCTGCCCGCGCCGATCTGCGGGGCGGAGCCCCAGCGCGGATACGGGGCCTTCGGGCTCTCCGCGACGCTCCCCGGAGCGGGCGTCGACGGGAAATCGCGCTGGGGCCTCGGCGTCGTCCGCAGCGCCGACGGCGCATCGCTCCCGGTGCCCGGGGTCTGGTCGCACTTCGAGTTCGGCGGGTTCGCGCTCGGGGACGGCGACTCCGGAAGCCCGGCCTGGATTCGCGCGGCGCCTGGCGCCGCGTGGAAGGTGCTGGGCACCGCGCTCTGGGGAGTGGGCCAGAGCGAAGCGCTGTGTCTGCCGGTGAACGCGCCGGTCTCGGCCTGGACGGACCTCTCGCGGGCCGCGCTGCAGATCCAGGGACGCTCGCTCGACAGCGACGCGGACGGCCTCTCGGACTTCGAGGACAACTGCCCGTCGATTCCGAACCCGAATCAGGAGAACGCGAACCTGCGGAGCGCATCCGAGGTGATCGGCGGCGATCGCCTCGAGTTTCTCTGGGCGGATGGGAGCTCCGGCGTGCAGACGCGCTTCGACGGCCGCCATCCGCCGGTCGCGGGCGACGCCTGCGACGCGGATTTCGACGAGACCAACAGGGTCACGATGGCGGACTTCGTCACCTTCCGCGCGTGCTATTCGAGGCCGGTGCCCTACCGGACGGCCGGCGGCGACCCCGCCGGCCCGACGCACGATCCGCTCTGCACCGAATCCGATTTCGATCACTCCGGCCACGTCGGCCTGGCCGACTTCGCCACCTTCGCGTCGCTCTTCGGGCGCAGCGGCCACGGGCTGCCCTGCCCGGCGCAGGGCGAGTGCCCCTTCTAGCGGCACCGCCGGGATCGGAGCCGACGGACCCGCGCTGCGGCCGGTCGGCGCAGCCGGGATCGGTCCGCACACCCCGCTCTGCCCGCTGCGATCGGAGGCGTCGTTCGGGTCGGAGCGCGCGCGGCGCCGCAAGCTCCGCCCGGCGCGCCGCGGCGCCCTCGCCCCGGCCGGCGCCGGCGAAAGCGCCGGCCGGAGTCGAGGCCCGGCCGCTATGCTGGGCCGATCCGGGAGGGGACCGGGAGGTGTGCCGTGCGCGCACCGCTCCTTCTGATCCTCACAGCCCCCTGGATTCCCGCAGCGGTCGATGCGGCTTCCTTCAGATCCCTCCCTGGCTTCGCCTCGGGCGTCCTGAGCGCCGATGGCCGAAGCGTGATCGGGATCCGGCCGGGAAGCGATGGCCTGAGCGAGCTCGCGCGCTGGACGCGAGGAGCGGGCGTGGAGCTCCTCGGGGCGCCGGCAGATCTCCCTCTCGTCGGCGCACATGCGATCTCCGCCGATGGATCGGTGATCGCGGGCGTCGTCGCGAGCGACCCGAGCCGGCCGCACGATCAGGATCTCTGGCGCGCCTTCCGCTGGACCCAGGCGACCGGCTTCGAGCTGCTTCCCGAGATCCCCGCAGCGGGCAACGTCCTGCTCTCCGCCGACGGCCGAGTCCTGGTTTCGGGTGCGCGCCGCTGGAGCGATGGGATCGTCGACGAGATCCCCTACATCAACCCGAGCGGCATCTCCGCCGACGGATCCGTGATCGCGGGCCGCCAGGGGGGCGCGCTCCGGCTCGAGGATGGCGTCGTCTCGGCGCTGCCGATCCCGCCGCTCGATCCCGACTATCGGGGCGATCACGCAGAAGCCGAGGACATCTCCGCCGACGGCTCGACGCTCGTGGGTCATGCGCGCCGCTCCGAGTTCGAATCCGAAGGGCAGCGCTATTCGAACTGGGAAGCCGCGTTCTGGCGCGACGGAGTCTTCACCTCGATCGGAGCCCTGCCCGGCGACACGGTTGCGGGGGCCTTCAGCGTCTCCGCGGATGGCTCCGTGATCGGAGGTGCCAGCGGCGACGTCGCCGCGTTCCGCTTGACGGCCTTCCTCTGGAGCGCGGATGGGGGAGTGCTCGACGTGAAGCTCCTGCTCGCTGCGCAGGGCATCGACCTGAGCGGCTGGGAGCTCTGGAACGTGACGGGCCTGTCGGCCGACGGCCACACGCTCTTCGGGCACGGCACGAACCCGCAGGGCCGGCTGGTCGGATGGGTCGCCACGGTGCCCGAGCCCGCCACCGCGCTTCCGCTCGCGATCGGCAGCGCGAGCCTCGCGCTCGCTGCGCGCGCGCGGAGGCTCGCCGGCTGCGCGCGGCGCAGAGCGGGCGCCGCGACAGGGGAGGCGTGACCGGGGCTCTCGCTGCGGCATCCTGGCTCCATGGCCTACGACTTCGACCTGGTCGTGATCGGCGCGGGGTCCGGCGGGACGCGCGCGAGCCGGCTCTCGGCCGGCTTCGGGGCCCGCGTCGCCGTCGTCGAGGAGAGCCGCCTCGGCGGCACCTGCGTCAACCTCGGCTGCATCCCGAAGAAGCTCTTCGTCTACGCCGCGCACTACGGCCTCGACTTCGCCGACGCCGGCGCCTACGGCTGGGAGGTCGCGAAGCCGCGCTTCGACTTCGCGCGCCTGCGCAAGCGCAAGGACGCCGAGATCGAGCGGCTGAACGGCGTCTACGCGCGGATCCTCGACGACGCGGGCGTCACGCGCATCGACGGGCGCGCGCGCCTGGTCGACGCGCACGGCATCGCGGTCGGCGAGCGCCGCATCACGGCCGAGCACATCCTGATCGCGACCGGCGGCTGGCCGAGCCTGCCGGAGACCCCGGGCATCGAACATGCCCTGAGCTCGAACGAGGTCTTCGCGCTCGACGCGCTGCCGGAGCGCGTCGCGATCGTCGGCGGCGGCTACATCGCGGCCGAGTTCGCCGGGATCTTCCACGGCATGGGCGCCGCGGTGACGCAGCTCTACCGCGGCGATCTCTTCCTGCGCGGCTTCGACGCAGACCTGCGCCGCGGCCTCGCGGGCGAGATGCGGAAGCGCGGGATCGACCTGCGCTTCGGGAGCGACGTCGTCCGCATCGAGCGTGCCCGCGGCGGCCTGCGCCTGACCTTGAACGACGGCAGCGCGCTCGAGGCCGACGCGGTCCTCTACGCCACCGGCCGCGCGCCCAACACGCGCGGCCTCGGCCTCGAGGCGCTCGGCGTCGCGACCGGCGCGGGCGGCGAGATCGCCGTGGACGCGTACTCGCGCAGCAGCGTGCCGAGCGTCTGGGCGATCGGCGACGTCACCGACCGCCTCGCCCTCACGCCGGTCGCGCTGCACGAGGGCAGCTGCTTCGCGCGCACCGTCTTCGGCGGGCAGCCGACGCGGCCCGACCACCGCGACGTGCCGACCGCGGTCTTCAGCACGCCCAGCATCGGAACGGTCGGTCTCGGCGAGGAGGAGGCGCGCGCGTCGCACGGCGACGTGCTCGTGTTCCGCTCGAGCTTCAGGCCGCTGCGCCACACCCTGACCGGCCGCGACGAGGAGACCCTCGTCAAGCTCGTCGTCGACCGCGAGAGCGACCGCGTGCTCGGCGCCCACATGCTGGGCCCCGAGGCCGGTGAGATCATCCAGGGCCTCGGCGTCGCGCTCAAGTGCGGCGTCACCAAGGCGCAGCTCGACGGCGCGATCGGCATCCACCCGACCGCGGCCGAGGAGTTCGTGACGCTCAGGCAGCCCGTCTGAGCGCGGTCGCGATCCAGAGCGGATCGGCGCCCGCGGGCGAGCGATCGACGAGCTCGGCCGGCGCGAAGCCGCCCGCGCGCTCGAGGTAGAGCGCGATCAGCGCGAGCCGGTCGCGCGGCGGCAGCAGCTGGAACGCGCGGATCGCCTTGGTCGGAAAGCAGCGCTGCGAGGTCGAGACCGCGACGCGCCCGCCGGGCCGGAGCACGCGCGCGACCTCGGCGAAGACCTCGAAGGGCCGCGTCAGATACTGGATCGAGACCGCGCAGAGCACCGCATCGAACGAGGCGGGCGGGTAGGGCAGCACCGGCGCCGCGTTCAGGTCCACCACGTCGAAGCTCGTGAGCCGCGGATTCGCCGCGAGCTCCGCCGCATTCATCCCGAGCCCGACGACGCGCCCGAGCGGCAGCGCCGCGGCGTCGGGCAGATGCGACACCCACGACGACATCAGGTCGAGCACCTCGGCGCCCGGCGCGATCACCTCGGCGTACCACTGCGTCAGCGCTGCGATCGTCGCGGCGTCGATGTGCACCACGAAGCGCGGCTCCGCGTAGAAGGCCGCATCGTCGGACTCGTCGGCGCGGCCGAACAGGCCGGGCGGGAGCTCGGGGGCGCCGCGCGCGAGGTCGCTCACGCCGAGCTCGATCCCGTGCCGGTCATCCCGCTCCCGCCCGGAGGCGGAGCGGATCGCCACCGCCCGGCCTCCCGAGACCCCGCGCAGGGTTCCCGCCGCAGGGAGACTTCCCCCTGCCTCCCGGGATGTCCAGGCCGCGGCGTCCGGGCGCTGGCGGAGACCGCGCAGCGCAGCGCCCCGCTCGCGCCCGCGAGCCTCGCGGCCGCGCGCCGGGCTCCGCTACACAGTGCGCGAGAGGAGCCCGCTCCCGCCGCCGACGCGGATGCCCGAGCGAGGGATCGCGATGGCCACGCCGCTGCCCGAGTACAGCAACTTCGCCGAGGACGTGATCGACCGCCTCGCGCGCGAGGATGCGAGCGGTCTCGCGCTGCTCTGGCTCGACGCGAGCGGCGCGCGGGAGCAGCGCTTCGGCTTCGCCGACCTCGCGCGCGAGAGCCGCGCGGTCGCCGCGGGTCTGCAGCGCCTGGGGTTGCGTCCGGGCGAGCGCGTGATGCTCGTGGTCGGGCGCGAGCCGGCGTGGTGGATCTGCAGCGTCGCGCTGATCCGCGCGGGGCTCGTCGCGCTGCCCGGCACGACGCTGCTCACGCCCAAGGACTTCGCCGCGCGCATCGAGAGCGCGGGCGTCGCGGGCGTGATCGCGGACGCGGCGAACGCCGAGAAGCTCGATGCGATCCGCGCGCAGCATCCGGGCCTTCGCGTGCACGTCGTCTGCGGCGGGGAGCGGGCGGGCTGGACGCCGCTCGCGGAGCTCGCGAGCGGGCGCGGCGACTTCGAGCGGGTGCGCACGCGCTCGGTCGACCCCTGCCTGATCTACTTCACCTCCGGCACGACCGGCCCGCCGAAGCGCGTCGTGCACACGCACGCGTCCTACCCGCTCGCGCACGCGCGCACGGGCGACTGGTGGCTCGGCGTCGGCCGCGGCGACCTGCACTGGAACCTCTCGGACACGGGCTGGGCCAAGGCCGCCTACTCGAGCCTCTTCGGGCCCTGGAGCCAGGGCGCGGGCGTCTTCGCGCAGGCCGCGGCGGGGCGCTTCGATCCCGCGGCGACGCTCGAGACGCTGCGCCGCTTTCCGATCAGCTCCTTCTGCGCGCCGCCGACCGCGTTCCGGCAGCTGATCGCGCTGCCCGAGCTCGCGACGACCCCGCTGCCCGCGCTGCGCCGCGTGCAGGCCGCGGGCGAGCCGCTGAACCCCGAGGTCTGGCACGCGTTCCGCGCGGCCACCGGGATCGAGATCCGCGAGGGCTACGGCCAGACCGAGAGCACGATCCTCGTCTGCAACCACGAGAGCTTCCCGGTGCGGCCGGGCTCGATGGGGCGCGCGGCGCCGGGCTTCGAGGTCGCCGTGCTCGGCGACGACCTCGCGCCGGCGGCCGCGGGTGCGGAGGGCGAGATCGCGGTGCGCGTCGCGCCCGAGCGCCCGCTCGGGCTCTTCGCCGGCTACGAGGGCAACCCCGAGGAGAACGCGGCGAAGTTCCGCGGCGACTGGTACCTGACCGGCGACCGCGGCACGCGCGACGCCGACGGCTACTTCTGGTTCATCGGCCGCAGCGACGACGTGATCCTCTCGGCCGGCTACCGGATCGGGCCCTTCGAGGTCGAGAGCGCGCTCGTCGAGCACCCCGCGGTGCTCGAGGCCGCGGTCGTCGGCAAGGCCGACCCCGAGCGCTACCAGATCGTGAAGGCCTTCGTCTCGCTGCGGCCCGGCCATGCGCCGTCGCCCGCGCTCGCGCGCGCGCTGCAGGAGCACGTGAAGCGCGTGACCGCGCCCTACAAGTACCCGCGCGAGATCGAGTTCACGCAGGAGCTGCCGAAGACGGTCAGCGGCAAGATCCGCCGCGTGGAGCTGCGCGCGCGCAGCTGACGCGCTCGCCCGCCGGGCACCCCGACCCCCTGCTAGGCGCCCGCCTTCCGACCTCCGGTCGCGCCCGAGCGCGCCTGCGGGAAGGCCTCGCGCACGCGCGCCATGAGCCCGTCGACACCGCTGCCGTGCAGCGTCATGCCGCCGTCGACGACGAGGTTCTGGCCGGTCACGAAGCGCGCGAGGTCGGAGCAGAGGAAGACGACCACGTCGGCGATCTCCTCGGGCTCGCCGATCCGCGCGAGCGGGGTCTTCGAGACCATCCAGTCCGCGACTCCCGGCACGTGCGCGAGCATCGGATCGGTGAGGCCGGTGCGGATCATGCCGGGCGAGACTGCGTTCACGCGGATCGCGGGCGCGTACTCCATCGCGGCATTCACCGTGAGCGCGGCGACCGCGGCCTTCGCGGCCGAATAGGGCGCCTCGCCCGCCGCCGGGCGCGTGCCGCTGATCGACGCGGTGTTGACGATCGCGCCGCCGCCGCCCGCGAGCATGTGGGGCGCCGCGGCCTTGATTCCGTGGAACACCCCGCCGAGGTTCACGTCGACGATCCGGCGCCACTCCTCGAGCGCGTACTCGTGGAGCTCCGACATGCCGCCGACGCCGGCGTTGTTGAAGAGCAGCGAGAGGCCGCCGAGCTCGGCCGCGGCGGCCGCGACGGCCGCCGCGAGCGCGGCGTAGTCCGTGACGTCGACGCGCCAGGCGCGGCCGCCGATCTCCTTTGCGACCCGCTCCGCGCTCTCGCCGTTGCGGTCGAAGACCGCGACCGCGGCCCCCTCGGCCGCCATGCGCCGGCAGCTGGCGCGGCCGATGCCGGAGCCGCCTCCGGTCACGATCGCGCGCTGTCCCGCGAGCAGGCCCATCGCCTACTCGTCGCCCTCGACCTCTTCCTCGACCTCCTCCTCGTACTCGGATCCCTCGAGCTCCGCGGCGTTCTCGGGCGTGTCCTCCTTCGCGACGTCGATCTTCTCGGTCTTGCCGTCGGAGTGCACGACGACCACGTGCTGCGGGTGGACCTCGCGGACCACGACGACCCGGTCGTCGACCAGGAGCTCCCAGCCGACCGCGACCGCGAGCGGCACGATCAGCAGCCGCCGGCCGCCGAGGACGCGCCAGGCCGCGCGCCGGCGGATCCGCCGGCGCCGGACGCGGCGCCGGACCCGCCGCCGCACGCGGCGGCGGTGGGGATGGGGGTGCGGGCCGGGGTGCGCGAGCACCGGGGCCGCGACGAGCAGCCCGAGTCCAGCCAGGAAGGCACGCCGTTCCAGGTTCATCGCGGTCTCCTCCAGGGCGTCGGCAGCGCCGCAGCCTACCCCGCCCGGGCGCCCGCCTGCCCGGGAATTGCATTAGCCCTTCAGTCGCGCTGCGCGTCTTCCGACCAGAGCCGCATGCGCTCGGCGGCACGCACCTCGCGCCCGGGTCCGCGCGATGTCGCGGGGGATTCCTCCGGAGACCCAGGCCCCACGCACCCGGGGAGCGGCTAGGGGGTTCCGCCGGGCGGAAGCCGGGCAGGCTACGGGACAGGCAGCGATGATCGAGCTCGACGAGATCGTCCGCGACTTCCTGACCGAAGCGAAGGAAGGGCTCGACCAGCTCGACCGCGACCTGGTCGCGCTCGAGGCGCGCCCCGCGGACCGCGAGCTCCTCGCGCAGATCTTCCGCGCCGTCCACACGATCAAGGGCACCTGCGGCTTCCTCGACTTCCGCAAGCTCGAGAGGCTCACGCACGCGGGCGAGAACCTGCTCGCGAGGCTGCGCGACGGCGAGCTCGCGCTCACGGCGGAGCTCACGAGCGGGCTGCTCGCGATGGTCGACGCGATCCGCGCGATGCTCGTCGCGATCGAAGCCACGGGCAGCGATGGCGACGCCGACTTCGCGCCGCTGGTCGCCGAGCTCGCGCGACTGCTCGAGGGCCGGCCGCGTGCGGCCGCACCGGCGCTCGCCTCCTCCGCGCCCGCGCCGGCGGCCGAGCCGGCGGCTGCGCGGAACGAGAGCATCCGCGTGAGCGTCGCGCTGATCGATCGGCTGATGAACCAGGTCGGCGAGCTCGTGCTCGCGCGCAACGAGATCCTGCAGTGCGCGCGCTCCGACACCGACCCCGCGCGCGCGGCCACGACGCAGCGCCTGAACCTGATCACGAGCGAGCTCCAGGAAGGCGTGATGCAGATGCGCATGCAGCCGATCGACGCGGTGCTGAGCAAGTTTCCGCGCCTCGTGCGCGACGTCGCGAAGGACCTCGGCAAGCGCGTGCGCCTCGAGATGGACGGGCGCCATACGGAGCTCGACAAGACGCTGATCGAGGCGATCCGCGATCCGCTCACGCACCTGCTGCGCAACGCGATCGACCATGGGATCGAGCGCCCCGCGGAGCGCAGCGCGAGGGGCAAGCCCGAGGAGGGCAGGATCGGCCTGCGCGCCCGCCACGAGAGCGGCCGCGTGATCATCGAGGTCAGCGACGACGGCGGCGGCATCCAGGTCGCGCAGATCCGCGCCAGGGCGATCGCGCAGGGTCTGCTCCCGGCCGCCGACGCCGAGCTCCTCTCCGAGCGCCAGCTGCTCGAGCTGGTCTTCCTGCCGGGTCTCTCGACCGCGGAGACGGTCACCAAGGTCTCGGGCCGCGGCGTCGGGATGGACGTCGTCAAGACCAACGTCGAGAAGCTCTGCGGCGAGATCGAGATCCAGAGCCAGCCGGGCCGGGGCACGACGGTCCGGATCCGGATCCCGCTCACGCTCGCGATCGTGCCCGCGCTCGTGGTCGCCGCGGGCGGCCTGCGCTTCGCGATCCCGCAGGCGAACCTGGTCGAGGTGGTGCGCGCCGCCGGCGACCGCTCGCACGCCCGGGTCGAGGACCTCGGCGGCGCGCCGGTCTTCCGCCTGCGCGGCCAGCTGCTTCCGCTCGTGCAGCTCTCGCGCGTGCTCGAATCGGAGCCGGAGCGGGAACCGCGCGAGCGCCCGCTCGACATGGTCGTGCTCGAGTGCGACGGCCGCCGCTTCGGCCTCGGCGTCGACGCGGTGATCGACTCGCAGGAGATCGTCGTGAAGCCGCTCGGGGCCCAGCTCAAGGGCATCGCGGCCTACTCGGGTGCGACGATCCTCGGCGACGGCCAGGTCGCGCTGATCCTCGACGTGCCGGGCCTCGCCCAGCAGGCGCGCGCGCTCTCCGAGCAGCGACCGCGCGGCGATGCGGGCTCCGCGGCGCCGGCGCAGGAGGTCCGCCGCGACCGGCAGCCGCTCCTGCTCGTGCGACAGCCCGACGACAGCCGGCTCCTGATCCCGCTCGACTCCGTCGCGCGGCTCGAGCGGCTGCGCGAATCCGCGGTCGAGCAGGTCGGCGCAAGCGGCGCCGTGCAGCACCGCGGGCGGATCCTGCCGCTGGTCCGGATCGGCGAGCTCCTGCCCGAGCGCCGCGCGCTGCCGCGCCGCCCCGCGGCGGACGCGGACCCGCAGGACGGCGCGCTCAGCGTCGTCGTCGTCGAGTCGGATGGGCTGCGGGTCGGGCTCGTGATCGGAGAGATCCTCGACGTCGTCGAGCAGAGCCTCGAGCTCGAGCTGGCTCCGACGCGGGCCGGCGTGCGCGGCTCGCTGATCGTCGCCGGCCGCATCACGGAGCTGCTGGATCTGGCCTGGGTGCTGGAGCAGTCCCGGGTGCCGCCGCAGCCGGGGCTCGCCGCATGAGCGAGGCCGCAGCGCTGCAGCTCTGCACCTTCTCCGTCGCGGGCCACCAGCTCGGCATCGCCGTCGCGAAGGTCCAGGAGATTTTGCGCGCGCAGCCGCTCACGCGGGTGCCGCTCGCGCCGCGCAGCGTCAGCGGCCTGATGAACCTGCGCGGCCAGATCGCGGTCGTGCTCGACCTGCGCCGGCGCCTCGAGCTGCCCGAGCGCGACGCCGACGCGCCCGTGTTCCACGTCGTGCTCGGCTCCGAGGGCGGCGTCGTGAGCCTGCTCGTCGACGCGGTCGGCGACGTGATCGAGGTGTCCGAGCAGAGCTTCGAGCCGCCGCCCGAGACATTGCGCGGCGCCGCGCGCGCGCTGCTCCGCGGCGCGTACAAGCTCGAGCGGGGCCTCGTGCTCGCGCTCGACACACAGAAGGCGATCGGCGTTCGCGCGGGGGCCTGAGCCGGCCTGCGCGCTGGGGAGATCGGGAGGGGATGGGATGCAGTTTCTAAGGGCCTTGAACCTGCGCGCGCGGCTGATGTCGCTGACGGCGCTCTCGGCGCTCGGCATCGCAGGACTCTGGGGCGTGGCCCACGGCACGCTCTCCGAGATCAAGATCAACGGCCCGCACTACGACCGGATCGTGCTCGCGAAGGATCTCGTCGCGGACGTCCTGCCGCCGCCCGAGTTCATCGTCGAGGCCTATCTCGTGGTGCTCGAGATGCGCGACGAGGAGGACACGGCGCGGCTCGAGGCGAAGATCGCGCAGTCCGCGAGGCTGCGTTCGGTGTACGAGCGCCGGCACGCGTACTGGCTCGAGAAGCTCGAGGAAGGCGCGATGAAGCGCGCGATGACCGTCTCGGCCTGGGAGCCCGCGATGGCCTTCTTCGAGCTGCGCGACCAGCGCTTCATCCCGGCGCTCCGCGCCGGGCGCCGCGGCGACGCGATCGCGCTGATCCCGAAGCTCGAGCAGCACTATGAGGAGCACCTCGAGCACGTCCTCGCGACCGTGGAGCTCGCGAGCGCGAGGGCCGTGGAGCTCGAGCAGGAGGCGGCAGCGATCGTGCGCTCGCGCACGCAGCTGCTCGCCGGGATCGGCTGGGGGATCCTCGGCGTGTGCGGCGTGCTCGGGATCGCGATCGGCCGCAGCGTGCTCGATCCGCTCCACTCGGCCGCCGAGGTGATGCAGTCGGTGGCCGCGCGCGATCTCTCGGCGCGGATGGCGGCCGCCTCGAGGGACGAGCTCGGCGACCTCGGGCGCGCGATGAACGAGGCGGTCTCGGCGATGGCCGAGGCCCTCTCCGCGATCGCGGCCCAGGCCGATGCGCTCTTCTCCTCCTCGGATCAGCTGAACGCGCTGAGCCAGCAGATGAGCAGCAGTGCGGAGGAGACGGCGACCCAGGCGAACGCGGTCTCGTCGGCCTCCGGCGAGGTCAGCAAGAGCGTGCAGACGGTGGCCTCCGCCTCGGAGGAAATGAGCTCGAGCATCCACGAGATCGCGCGCAGCACCTCGACCGCCGCGCAGGTCACGGGCAGCGCGGTGCGCATGGCCGAGAGCGCCAACGAGACCGTGACGAAGCTCGGCGAGTCGAGCCTCGAGATCGGCAAGGTGATCAAGGTGATCAACGCGATCGCGGAGCAGACGAACCTGCTCGCGCTGAACGCGACGATCGAGGCCGCGCGCGCGGGCGAGGCCGGCAAGGGCTTCGCGGTCGTCGCGAACGAGGTCAAGGAGCTCGCGAAGGAGACCGCGCGGGCGACCGAGGACATCAGCCGGCGGATCGAGGCGATCCAGTCCGACAGCCGCAGCGCCGTGGGCGCGATCGGCGAGATCCGCACGATCATCAACCAGGTCAGCGAGATCCAGACCACGATCGCGGCCGCGGTGCAGCAGCAGACCGCGGTCACCGCGGAGATCGGCCGCAACGTGGGCGAGGGGGCGCGCGGAGCCGCCGAGATCTCGGACCACATCGCGGGCGTCGCGCAGGCCGCACAGATGACCTCGGCCGGCGCGAGCGACACGAGCCGGGCCGCGGCCGAGCTCGCCCAGATGGCCGGGGAGATCCGCAACATCGTGGCCCAGTTCCGCTGCTAGTCGAAGCACGTGGAGCCCGGGTCGCGAGGCGTGTCCGCGCGGCGCTTCCGCGTCGCGCTCGCGGAGCCGTCGCCGCCGCAGCAGCGCCTGCTGCGCGAGCTGCTCGCGCCCGAGGCGGGGATCGAGCTCTGCGGCGTCGCGGCGACCGCGCTCGGCACGCTCGAGGTCGTCGCGAGGCAGCGTCCCGAGCTGCTGCTGATCGACGGCGAGCTCGCGCTGCGCGGCTCCCCCGCGCTGCTCGCGACGCTCCGGCAGCGCCAGCCGGGGCTCCCGATCCTGCTGCTCTGCGCGCCGAGCGCGGCCGGCGCGGCGCAGGCGCTCGCAGGTCTCCGGGCCGGCGCGCAGGACTACTGGGTGCGGGGCGCCGGCGCGGAACACGCGCCGCCGCGGGAGCCTGCGAGCGCGCTGCTGTCGCGGCTCGGCGAAGTCCTGCGCGCCTGCGAGGCGCCGCGCGGCGCGGCGCCCGCGCCGGGATCGGCGCCGCGCGGGCGCGCGGCGGCCCCCCGCCGCGTCACGGTCGTCGTGATCGCGGTCTCGACGGGCGGCCCCGCGGCGCTCGCGCAGCTCGTCGCGGGATTCCCCGCCGCGCTGCGCGTTCCGGTGCTGATCGCACAGCACATGCCCGCGGGCTTCACGGCGCGCCTCGCCGAGAGCCTCTCGCGCGGCTCGAAGCTGCGCGCGCTCGAGGCGAGCGACCAGCAGAAGCTCGAGCCCTCGCGGATCTACGTGGCTCCGGGCGACCGCCACCTGCTCGTCGAGCGGCGCGCCCTCGAGAGCCAGCTGCGCCTCGACGCGGGTCCGCCGGAGAACTCCTGCCGCCCGTCGGCGGATCCGCTGTTCCGCTCGGCCGCGCGGGCCTTCGGCTCGGGGGTGCTCGCGGTGGTGATGACCGGGATGGGCCGCGACGGCTTCGCGGGCTGCGAGGCCGTGCGCGCCGCGGGCGGGCAGGTGCTCGCCCAGGATGCGGGCAGCTCGATGGTCTGGGGCATGGCGGGCGCGGTGGCCCAGGCCGGGCTCGCCGACGACGTGCTGCCGCTCGGCGAGCTCGCCGCCGAGATCGTGCGCCGCGTGGCCGCGGCGTGAGCGCGCCAGGCGCGGGGAGGGCGAGGATGCCGATCGCCGCCATCGATCTCTCCTTCGTGCGCGAGCTCGTGCGCGCGCGCTCGGGAATCGCGCTCGGCCCGGAGAGCGACTATCTCGTCGAGGCGCGCCTCGCTCCGCTCGCGCGGGAGCTCGGGCTGCGCTCGCTCGCCGCGCTCGTGCAGAGGCTGCGCGAGGGCAGGACCGGCCCGCTGCACGAGCGCGTGGTCGAGGCGATGACCACGAACGAGACCTCCTTCTTCCGCGATCGGCATCCCTTCGAGACGCTGCGCGAGGTCGTGCTGCCCGAGCTGATCCGGAAGCGCGCCGCCGCGCGCCGGCTCTCGCTCTGGTGCGCGGCGGCGTCGAGCGGGCAGGAGCCCTACTCGGTCGCGATGCTGCTGCGCGACCACTTTCCCGAGCTGCGCGGCTGGAAGCTCGACTTCCTCGCGACCGATCTCTCGAGCGAGATGCTCGCGCGCTGCCGCGCGGGCCTGTTCAACGATCTCGAGATCGAGCGCGGTCTGCCCGCCGCGCTCAAGGCGCGGCATTTCGAGGCGAGGGGAGGCACGTGGCAGATCGCGGCCGAGCTGCGCCGCATGATCGACTTCAAGCCGCTCAATCTGAGCGGGGCCTGGCCGAAGCTGCCGCGCTTCGACCTCGTGCTGATGCGCAACGTGCTGATCTACTTCGACCACGCGACCCGGCAGGAGATCCTCGCGCGCACGCGCGCGCAGCTCGCGCCGGACGGCGTGCTCTTCCTCGGCGCGACCGAGACGTCGCTCGAACTCGACGGCGCCTTCGAGCCGCTGCGCGTCGGCAGGAGCGTCTGCTTTCGCCTGCGCGACCCGGCTCGGAAGCCGGAGCGGGGCGGGCGGGGCCCGGCGCCGCTCGCGGCCCCGGCGGCGCGCGCCTCGCGCGCGAGCCCGCGCTTCGCATTCCCGAGGTTCGCGAGCTTCCGCAGCGGGCAGGGCCCGGGCCGCGGCATCCTGGTCGACGTCTCCGAGAGCGGAGCGCGCCTCGAGCACCCGGATCCCCTGCCCGCCCTCGGCGCTCGCCTCACGCTCGCCTTCCTGCCGGTGGAGGGCGAGCCGCCGATCGAGGTCGAGGCGAGCGTCGCGCGCCGCACGCCGGGCGGGATCGGGCTCCGCTTCACGCCCGGGACTCCGGCCCAGCTCCGGATCGCCGAGGGCGTCGTCTGGTGGACGGCCGACGGCGCGCGGCGCTGAGGCGCCGCGCTCAGGCCCCAGGGCCGGCTCTGGCCTTCGCGAGCAGCCTCCGCGCCTGCTCGCGGTGGGGCGCGTCGACCATCCGGCCCTCGAAGGAGAAGACCGCGCGCCCCGCGCGCGCCTCGCTCTCGAAGGCCGCGAGCAGGCGCTCTGCGCGCGCGACCTCCTGCGCCGACGGCGTGAAGGCCTCGTTGACCGGGTCGATCTGCGCGGGGTGGATCGTGAGCTTGCCGTCGAAGCCGCCGCGCGCGGCCTCCTCGCTCTCGGCGCGCAGACCCGCCTCGTCGCGGAACTCCAGGTAGACGCCGTCGATCGCCTGCACGCCCGCCGCGCGCGCGGCGACGAGCGTCGACCAGCGCGCGTGCCGGAAGAGCTCGAGGTAGCGGCCGTCCGGTCCGCGGTTCGCGCGCGCGCCGAGCGCGGCCGCGAGATCCTCGGCGCCCCAGGTGATCGCCGCGACGCGCGGCGCGGCCGCGATCTCCTCGAGATGCAGCAGGCCCTCGGGCGTCTCGGTCGCGATCGGGAGCACGCGCAGCCGCCCGCGCGGGTGTCCGTACTTCGCCTCGAGCGCGTCGAGGCGCGCCGCGAGCTCGCGCAGCTCCTCGGCGCCGCGCAGCTTCGGGAGCATCAGGCAGTCGGGCGGCGCGGGCAGCAGCGCCTCGAGGTCGTCGGCCGCGAGCGGCCCGTCGAGCGGATTGATGCGCACGATCCGGGTCTTGCCGCGGAAGTCGAGCGTCTCGAGCCAGCTCGCGGCGAGCCTGCGCGCCTCGGCCTTGTGCTCGGGCGCGGTCGCGTCCTCGAGGTCGAGCACGAGCGCGTCCGCGCGGCTCTCGAGCGCGCGCTCGAGCAGCTTGCGCTGGCCGCCCGGAACGAAGTGCACGCTGCGCAGCGCGGGCTCGCGCGTCACGCGCCCTCGCCCGCCCGTGGCCTGCGCAGCATCATCGCCTGGCGCACGCAGCGCGCGACGAGCTCCCCGCGCTGGTTCCGCGCGCAGTGCTCGAAGGTCACGATGCCCCGGTCGGGCTTCGACCGCGACTCGCGTTTGTCGAGCACGCGGGTCTCGGCGTAGAGCGTGTCGCCGAGGAACACCGGGTGCGGGAACTCGACCTTCTCGAAGCCGAGGTTTCCGATCGTCGTGCCGAGCGTCGTGTCGCGCACCGAGAGGCCGACCAGGGTCGAGAGCGTGAACAGGCTGTTGACGAGGATGCGCCCGAAGGGGCTCTTGGCGGCGAACTCGGCGTCGAGGTGGAGCGGCTGCGGATTCATCGAGAGCGCCGAGAAGAGCAGGTTGTCCGTCTCGGTCACGGTGCGGCCCGGCTGGTGCTGGAACACCGCCCCGACCTCGAGCTCTTCGAGATAGCGACCCGCCATGGCTGCGCCCTCCGCGCGCGCCGGATCCCGGAGTCCGGCGCCGCGAAGCTATCGGAGCGGCCCCGCGCTCGACAGTGCGCGCCGATGATAGAGTGGCGATCCCGCAGCGAGGAGCCGCCGTGACCGCCCAAGCGAACCTCCTGATCGAAGAGCCCGCGCCCGGCGTGCGGCGCATCACGCTGAATCGGCCCGAGAAGCGCAACGCGATCAGCAACGCGCTGCGCGGGGAGCTGCTCCACGCGCTGCAGCAGCACGACGGCGACGACGCGGTGCGCGTCTCGATCGTGCGCGGCGCGGGGCCCTGCTTCTCCTCGGGCTACGACCTGAAGTCCGACCTCGGCGCGGAGCAGCCCTACTTCACCGCGCAGGTCGGGATGCAGTGGGCGCGCCACGTCGGCGAGGGCTGGATGTCGCTCTGGGACCTCGCGAAGCCCGTGATCGCCCAGATCCACGGCTATGCGATGGCGGGCGGACTCGAGCTCGCGGGCGCCTGCGACCTCGCCTACGCGGCGTCGGACGCGAAGCTCTCGCATCCGGTGCTGCGCATCGCGGGCCTGCCGGACTTCGCGTGGTTCCCGGTCTTCCTGTCGCCGCGCCACGCGATGGAGCTGCACCTGACCGGCCGCGTCTACAGCGGCGAGGAGGCGGCAGCGGTCGGACTCGTGAACCAGGCCTTCCCGGCCGCCGAGCTCGAGGCGCGCGTGCTCGAGATCGCGCAGCGCATCTGCGAGACGCCCGCCGCGGTCGTCGCGATCAACAAGCGCTACGTGCACAGCGCGCTCGAGCTGCGCGGCGGGCGCAGCGTGATCCGCACCGGAGCGGACCTGCAGGCGGGCCCGCACCTGCAGCCGCTGAGCGGCAGCGAGATCAGCGCGCGCGTCAAGGCCTCGGGCCGGACCTAGCCGGGCGGCGCGCGATGGGCGAAGCGGTGCAGACCTTCGGCGAGCTCCTGCGCGAGCACGCGGCACGGCGGCCGGAGCATCCCGCGCTCGTCTCCGGCGAGCGCAGCTGGAGCTATGCGGAGCTCTTTTCCGAGGCAACGCGCGTCGCGTCCGCGCTGCGCGCGGAGGGCGTGGGCCCGCAGCAGCGCATCGGCTTCCTCGGCAAGAACTGCCCCGAGTACTTCAGCGCGTTCTTCGGCGCGGCGCTCGCGCGCGCGGTGCTCGTGGGCGTCAACTGGCGCCTCGCGCCGCGCGAGATGGAGTACGTGCTGAACGACGCGCAGGCGCAGCTGCTCCTCGTCGAGGCCGAGTTCCTCGGACACGTCGCGCAGATGAAGCTCGACAGCGTTCGGCGCGTGATCGCGATCGGCGACGCGCCGCGGCCGCCGGACTTCGCGCAGTGGATCGGCGCCCACGCGCCGCTGGACCCGGGCCCCGCTGCGCTGCCCGACGACACCTGCATCCAGCTCTACACCTCGGGCACCACGGGCTTCCCGAAGGGCGTCGAGATCAGCCACGCGAACCTGTTCGCGGCGCTCGCCGCCGGCCGCGCGGCCTGGGCCCTCGCCCCCGAGACCGTGAGCCTCGTCGCGATGCCGCTCTTCCACATCGGCGGCAGCGGCTGGGCGCTCGCGGGCTTCCACGCGGGCGTGACCAACGTGCTGCTGCGCGAGGTCGATCCCGCGCAGATCCTGCGCGCGATCTCCCGGCAGCGCGTGACCGCCGCCTTCCTGGTGCCGGCCGCGCTGCAGCTGCTGCTCGCGGCACCCGCGCTCGCGCAGAGCGACGTCTCCTCGCTCGAGATGCTGACCTACGGCGCGTCGCCGATCTCCGAAGAGGTGCTCGTGCGCGCGATGCGCGCGCTGCGCTGCGATTTCGTGCAGGTCTACGGCCTCACCGAGACGAGCGGCGCGATCACCGCGCTGGCTCCCGAGGACCACGATCCGGGCGGTCCGCGCGCGGGCCTGCTGCGCTCGGCGGGCCGGCCCTGGGGCGACGTCGAGCTGCGCATCGCGGACCCCGCGACCGGGCGCGCGCTCGCGGAGGGAGAGGTCGGCGAGGTCTGGTGCCGCTCGCGCCAGAACCTGAAGGGCTACTGGCGCAACGCCGAGGCCACGAGCGAGGTGTTTCCGGAGGGACGCGACGCCGCGGGGCTCGGCTGGTTCCGCACCGGCGACGCCGGCTACCTGCGCGACGGCTACCTCTTCATCCACGACCGCGTCAAGGACATGATCGTCTCGGGCGGCGAGAACGTGTACCCCGCGGAGGTCGAGAACGCGCTGATGGGACACCCCGAGGTCGCCGACTGCGCGGTGATCGGCGTGCCGCACGAGCGCTGGGGCGAGACGGTCAAGGCGATCGTGGTCCCGCGCGCGGGCAGCGCGCCCGAAGCCGCCGAGCTGATCGCCTGGTGCCGCGAGCGCCTCGCGCACTTCAAGTGCCCGACCTCGGTCGACCGCGCCGAGTCGATCCCGCGCAATCCCTCGGGCAAGATCCTGAAGACCGAGCTGCGCAAGCCCTACTGGGCCGGCCGCACGCGCCAGGTCAACTAGCGCGATTCCGCGCCGCGCCTAGAGCTGCCGCGCGATCAGCACGAGGCTCGTGAGGGCTGCGACCGCGAGCACCGCGGGCCGCGTGTAGCCGCGGTCGAGCAGGCGGCCCACGCGCAGCGCGACCGCGTAGCCCAGCGCGATCGCGGGCAGCATCGCGCAGGCCGCGCCGAGCTCCCGGGCCCCGAAGCGGCCGGCCGCCGCGAGTGCCGCGAGCGAGAGCGCGTCGCCGAAGAGGAAGTAGGTCGAGAGCGTCGCGCGCACGCGCGGGCCGCTCTCGTGCTGGTAGACGAGTGCGACCGCGGGGCCGCTCATCGACGAGGTCGTGCCCATGAAGCCCGAGACCGCGCCGACCTGGAGCAGGGTCCCGGGGGTTCCGCGCAGGCGCAGCCCGGAGAGCGAGAGCGCGACCGCGACGAGCACGAGCGCGCCGGTCCCGAGCGCGAGCGCGCGCTCGGAGAGGTCGGAGAGCACCCACCACGCGAGCAAGGTGCCCGGCACGCGGCCGAGCAGCACCCAGCCGAGGCCGCCGAGCTCTAGCGCGCGGCGCTCGCGCCACGCCATCGCGCCCGCGAGCAGCTGCCCCGCGGCGATCAGCGGGCCCGGCACGAGCGCCGGGTGCACGAGCAGGAGCGCGGGCACCGCGACGACCGAGAGCCCGAAGCCGACCGAGCCCTGCACCAGCGCACCGAGCGCGACGACGGCGGCCGCGATCGCGAGCTGCGGGATCCCGAGCGGGTCGGTCATCGGCGGCGCAGGATAGGGGAGCGCCGCCTCCGCGCGTCCGCGTGCGCAGCGCGCTTGCCCGGCGGCGTGGCCTGGCCCTACCCTGCGCGCTCCCTGCTGCAGACGGGAACGAGAGGTCTCCGATGAGCACGTCGAGCCAGATGGCCGCGCGCCGCGGGCCGCGCACCGCGGTCGTGACCGGCGCGACCGCGGGCATCGGGCGCGCGATCGCGATCGCGCTCGGCGAGCTCGGCTGGCGCGTCGCGATCGGCGCGCGGCGCGAGGAGCGCCTCGCCGACGCGGTGAAGCGGGTCGAGGCGGCCGGCGGCAAGGCGCTCGGGCATCCGCTCGACGTGACCGAGCCCGCGTCGGTCGAGGCCTTCTTCGCCGAGGTCGAGCGGCGCTGGGGCTGCGCCGACGTGCTCGTGAACAACGCGGGCGCGGCGCGGCCCGGACGCCTCGATCGGCTCTCCTACGCGGACATCCGCGCGGCGATCGAGACCAGCCTCGTCGGCGCGCTCTTCGCGACGCGGCGCGCGGTCGAGGCGCTGCGCGCGCGCGGGCTCCCGGGCGACCTCGTCTTCATCTCGTCGCGCTCGGCCGCGGAGTCGTGGGCGCACCACCTGCCCTACGGCGCCTCGAAGGCCGGCGTCGAGAGCGCCGCGCGCACGCTGCGCCTCGAGCTCGAGGGCACCGGGATCCGCGTCGCGCTGATCCGCGTCGGCGACACGCTCGGCACGGAGTTCAGCGCGTCGTGGACCCCGGCCGACTTCGCCGAGAACCTCGCGGTGTGGCAGCGCCTCGCGCTGCTGCGCCACGCGGGGCTGATGCAGCCCGAGGACGTCGCGCGCGCGGTCGTGCTCGCGGTCACGACGCGGCCGGGCGTCCAGCTCGAGCTGATCGGCGTCGATGCGCAGGCGCCGAGCGCTGCGCCGGGCGGCGATCCCGCTGCGGGCGGGCAGGGCGCCGCGCCGTGAGCGCGCGCGCGCCGGGGCGCGCGAAGGGCCTCGCCCCGAGCGCGCGCCTCGCGCGCCGCACGCCGCGCGCGGTGCAGGCGGAGCTGCGCGCGCGCCTCGCGGCCGGCGCGCGGATCCGCTGCGCGGGGCGCGCGCGCCGCGCGCCCGAGCGCCTGCTCGCGGCGTACCCGCCGCGCTTCCGCTGCGAGCTCTTCGGCACCGCGTTCTACCTGGCCGCGCCGCGCCAGAACGAGGACATCCGCTTCATCGTCGCCTACGTCGTGCCGGGAGCGCAGCGCGCGGACGCCGCGATCCACCCGCGCATCTTCTACAAGGACGTCTCGCTGGTCTGGCGCGTCGCCTCGCACTACATCCGCTCCGACGGCGAGAACTGGATCGGCAAGGGCGACACCCGCGTGCTCGACCTCGGCGACGAGGAGCTCGAGACCTCGGCCGAGGAGACGACCGACCTCCCGCTCGAGCTGCAGAACGCGCTCGAGACGCTCTCGCAGCGCGCGCGCGAGGTGCCCTACGACCGCGCCGCACTCGATTTCGTGCTGCGCCGCGCGCCGGATCGGCGCATCCGCGCCTATCGCGACTTCACCGAGCCGCGCCGGCGCGCGCAGGCGGACCCCGCTCGGCTCGTGAACCAGAACCGCCCGATCGCGCGCTTCGCGCGCGCGGGCGATCCCCGCTCGCTGCGCTTCGCGCGCGGCTACGAGCCCGACTTCGCGCGCGGCGTGCTCGAGCGCGCGAGCTCCCGCAGCCGCCTCTACGGCGGCCGCCTCGGCCGCTACCGGATCGCGTCGCGCAACCGCCGGATCCAGTACCTCTTCTTCGCGGGCCCACACCAGGTCTGGATCGTCCCGCCCCAGGCCACGACGCGCGAGCTCTCGAGCTACGGCGTGCGCACGGTCGACGTGCACGCGCCCGAGGAGCTCTGCGTGCCGGGCTTCGAATACCACTTCTGCGAGGGCGGCGAGCTCGTGAGCCAGATCCCGGAGGGCTACGTCGGCGCCGCGGCGCCGAACGACCCCGCGCGCGCGGACGCCTCGCCCTGGCTCGAGCAGCTGCCGGTCGTCCGGGAGTTCCGGAAGCGCGTGCTCGGAGGCGCACCCGCGCGCGCGCAGCGCGCTCGCGCCCGCACTCAGGCCTGACCGCGCAGGGCCTGCGTCGCGAGCGTCTTGCCGAAGTCCCAGAGCGTTCCGGGGTAGCGGTGGCAGTCGGCCACCACGTCTTCGAAGGCGTCGGCGAAGCGCTCGATCTCGGCCTCGCCGATCACGAGGGGCGGCAGGATCTTGACCGCGTTGATGCGGTGCCCTGCGACCTGGGTCAGGATCCGGTGGCGCTGGAAGAGCGGCACCGTCACGAGCTGGCTGAAGAGGCCCTTGCGCGCGGCCTCGATCAGCTTGAAGCCGAGCTTGAGCTTGAGCGAGCGGGGCCCGCCGAACTCGTAGGCCAGCATCAGGCCCAGGCCGCGCACGTCCTGCAGCAGCTCGTACCTCTCGATCAGCGGCCGCGTGCGCCGCAGCAGCGCTTCACCCATGCGCGCGGCGCGCTCGACCAGTCGCTCCTCGTCGATCACGTGCAGCGTCGCGAGGCCCGCCGCCATCGCGAGCGGGTTCTTGGCGAAGGTGGAGCCGTGCACGACGGCGCGGTCGATGTGGTGGAACACGCGCGCGAAGATCTCGTCGCGGCAGAGCACCGCGCCGACCGGAACGAAGCCGCCCGAGAGCGCCTTGGCGAGGGTGACGATGTCGGGCTCGATGCCCCAGTGCTCGAAGCCGAAGAACCTCCCCGTGCGCCCGAGTCCCGTCTGCACCTCGTCGACCACGAGCAGGCTCCCGTGGCGGCGGCAGAGCTGCTGCGCGCCTGCGAGGTAGCCCTCGGGCGGCAGGAACACGCCGTGGCCCTGGATCGGCTCGGTGATGAAGGCGGCCACGTCGCCGCGCGCGAGCTCGCGCTCGAGCGCCTCGAGGTCGCCGAAGGGAACCGCCGCGCAGCCCGGCAGGAAGGGCTCGAAGCCGGGGCGGAACTCGGCCTCGCCGTTCACCGAGAGCGCACCGTAGCTGAGCCCGTGGTAGCCGTGCTCGCAGTAGACGAAGCGCGGCCGGCCCGTCGCGCAGCGCGCGAACTTGAGCGCGGCCTCGACCGCTTCGGTTCCGCTGTTCGCGAAGAAGCAGCGCGCGAGCGAGGCCGGAGCCCGCGCGAGCAGCGCCTCGGCGAGCAGGCCCGGGAGCAGCGCGCAGTCCATCTGCGCGAGCGCGGGGAGATCGCGCGCGAGCACGTCGGCGAGCGCCTGCTTCAGTGTCGGGTGGTTGCGCCCGAGCGCGAAGACCCCGAAGCCCGACAGGAAGTCGAGGTAGCGCAGGCCGGCGCGATCGATCAGGTAGGCGCCCTCGCCGCGCTCGTAGAAGCGGTCGAAGCCGATCGTGCCGAGCACGCGCACCAGCTGGGAGTTCAGGAACCTGCGGTGCAGCTCGTAGTTCTCGCCGCGGCGCGCGTCGAGGATCGCATTCAGGTCGAAGCGCATGCTCACCTCCCTTCGAAGGTCGGGTGCCGGCGCGCGGGGCGCGCGCTTCCGCCGGCGAGCGCCAGCACGGCGGGCAGCACGACGAAGTTGCAGAGCAGGATCAGCGAGATCCCGAGCGTCAGGAGCTCGCCCAGGCTCGCCATCCCGCGGTGGGTCGCAAAGGCGAGGGTGCCGAAGCTGCCGACCGTCGTGATCTCGCTCAGGAGCACGGCCCGGGCCGTGCTCGTGCGCAGCAGATCGGCTCCGGGGGCCTCGTAGCGGTGGCGGTGGACCAGGTGGATGCTGGTGTCGACGCCCATGCCGAGCAGCAGTGGGATCACGATCACGTTGGCGAAGTTGAAGGGCCAGCCGAGCGCGGCGCTCGCGGCTGCAGTCAGCAGCGCCGCGACCGCGAGCGGCAGCGCGACGAGCGCCGCGTCGAGCCAGTTCCGCCACAGGAGCAGGAGCGAGAGCGCGATCACGCAGGCCACCGCGCCGAGCGACAGCTGGAAGGCGCGCACCACGATCCGGCCGGTCTCGTGGATCACGATCGCCTCGCCGAAGGTCCGCGGCGCGACCTCGGTCACGGAGGCGACGTAGCGCGCGAGCGCGGCGTTGTCGTCGAGGTCCTCGCGCGGCGACACCTCCACGCGCACGCGCCCGTCCGGCGCGACGAGCTGCCGGCGCAGCGCGTCGGGCAGGTCGGACTCGGAGAGCGCGCGCGCGCGCAGCGAGCGCTGCAGCAGCTCGAGCTGGCGGGGCAGGCTGCGCAGCAGGTCGGATTCGAGCGCGGCGAGCCGCGCCGCGGCGCCCGCGGGGTCGCCGGGCTCCGCCTCGAGGCGCTGCAGGCTCGCGCGCAGCGCGCGCGCGGCGCGCGCGAGGCCGGCATCCGGCGCGCGGGAGGCGAGGTCCTGCAGCGCGGAGCCGAGGCTGCGGATCGCCTCGCGCTGCTCTCGCGCACCCGGCGCCGCGAGGCGCGCCGGCGGATCGAGGGTCGGCAGCAGCAGGAAGGCGGCGTCGGCGAGGATCGCGAGCTTGCGCTCCTGCTCGCGCGGGACGAGATCGGAGAGCGTGAAGGTCTCCCGGACCGCCGGCAGCTCCCGCAGCCGCGCGGCCAGCCGATCCGCGGCCCCGCGGTCGGGCGCGAGCGCGTTCAGGTTCCATGGGAAGGCCATCCCGCTCGCGAGCAGGTCGTCGAAGGCCTGCAGCGACTCCGCGCGGGGATCGCGCACGCGCAGCGGGCTCAGGTCGAACTCGAGGCGCGGCAGCAGCGCCAGCGACGCAGCCGTCGCGATCGCGGTGAGGGCTGCGATCGGGCGCGCGTGCCGCGTGGGAACTGCGAGCAGCGCGGCCATGCCTCCGCGCAGCGCGCGCGACGGCGCGGGCTCCCGGGGCTCGGGACCGAGCGCGAGCAGCGCCGGCAGCAGGGTGAGGTTCGCGAAGAGGCTCACGAACATGCCGACGCCCGCGATCGCGCCGAGCTCGGCGATGCCGACGAAGTCGGTCAGCAGGAAGGAGAAGAACGCGATCGCGGTCGTCGCGGCGCAGACGACGAGCGCACCTCCGACGCTGTTCCCGGTCTCGCGCAGCGCGCTGCTGCGGTCGCTGCCCTGCGCGACGAGCTCCCGGTAGCGCAGGCTGAACTGGATCCCGAAGTCGTCCGAGAGCCCGATGAAGAGCACCGCGAACGCGACCGAGATCAGATTCAGGTGTCCGATCGCGAAGGCCGCGAAGGCCGCAGTCCAGATCAGGCCGACGGGCAGCACGGCGAGCGTCGCGAGCACGAGCCGCGCCGAGCGCATGCCGACGGTGAGAACCGCCGCGACCAGCAGAAAGGACGCGACACCCGCACCGGCGGCCTGGCTCGACACGAGGTGGGCCTCCTCCGCCGCGATCGGGAACAGGCCCGTGAGGCGCACCCGCAAGCCCCCGGCGCGCTCGAGTCCGAGCTCCGCGATCAGCGCGCGCAGGCGCGCGAGGCTGCCCGCCGCGGGCTCGAGCTCCTCGTAGTGCACGATCGGCTGCACCACGAGCAGCTCGAGCCGCTCGCCAGCCGCGGCCTCGCCCCCCTGCAGGAGCTCCGCCCACGAGAGCTCGCGCGCGCGGCCCTCGAGCCGCGCGCGCACGCTCGCGCCGACGCGCTCGAGCACGCGCGTGAGCTCGAAGTGGACGAACTCCCCGTCCGCGGCGGCCGCGGCGGCCTGGCCGAGCAGCGAGAAGAGGCCGCGCAGCGACGGATCCCGCGCGAGCGTGCCGAGGTAGGGCTGCAGCTCGGCCATCCGATCGGACCAGTCCTCGAGCGCCTCGGGCGAGAGGTAGAGCAGCCCCTGCTGCTCGAGGAAGGAGCCGCCGCGCGGCGAGTAGACCGCCGGAAAGCTCTCGGGCTCCCGCAGCAGGCGCTCCTGCAGCGCATCGCTGGCCTCGCGCACCCGGTCGGGGCTCTCCGCGTCGATCACGACGAGGATCGGATCCAGGAGCGAGGGGAAGGCCGAGCGGAACTCGCGGCGCAGCGCCGCATAGGGCACGTCCTCGGAGAAGAGCGCGTCCTCGTTCGAGTCGATGCCGAGCCTCGGCCAGGCGTAGGCGAGCAGGGCCGCGCTCGCGACGCCGATCAGCAGGACGCAGCTGCGCGCGCGCCCCTGGACGAAATCCACCCACGCGGCGATCGCGCGGCCGAGGCGCGCATCGAGATCGTCCGCGGGCACGGAATGCAGCGGCGGATTCGTCACGGTCGGCTCATCCTCCCGCTCCCGGAATGCGCGCGCCGAGCGGGTCGGCCGCTGCCGTCGCGCCGAGGATGCGCCAGCGCGATCGCGCCGGGAGAGCCCTCCCGAGAAGATGACGGCTTCGTCATCCGTCACGCGCGCGCCGCGGCGCGGCTTCCGCGCGCGGTCCCGAGATGGCGCTCCCGCCCTCCGGCTTGCGGCGCGCGGAGCGACCTCCCGGTCTGTCGCGCGCCGCCGGAGGAGACGCGCGATGCACAGCGCGGCTGCGCCTAGCTCCCGAAGGGACCGCCCGCCGCTGCCGCTGGCTGCGCAGCTCGCGGCGCCAACGCGGATCGCGCTCGCGGCCTGCGCCGAGCGCTCCCTCGCCCGCCGCCCTCGCCGACTACCTCGCGCGGCGCGCGCTCCGCCGCTCGCGCGAGGTGCTCGGTCCGCGGCTGGATCCGGAGGCGGTCGCGCAGCGGGCGCCCGCGGCGGAGCTGGACTGCGCGGGCGATCCCGCTCTGCTGCTCAGGGAGGCGCTCGCAGCCGCCGCCGAGCTGCAGCGCGCGTGTGCCGAGCTCGAGCACGGCGCCGGCCGCCGGCTCGGCGACGAGCTCGCGCTCTGCCGGGGTCGGCCCAGCGCCGCGCTCGCGCCGCGCGCGGCTCGGCCCCTCGATCCTGGACGCGCTCGAGAGCGGTGCCGCTTGGGTCCGCGTCGTCGTCCATGCGGAGGATCTGGCACGGATCGCGCGCGACAGCGCGGCGAGCGCGCGGCACTGCGGTCGCTCGGTCGACCTGCCGGGCGACCCGGTGCGGCGCATCGAGGTGATGCTGCAGCCCGTTCCGAACGGCGCGAGCGTCGAGCTCTTCTGCGAGATTCACGGCGCGGCTCGCCGCGGAGCTCTTCGGCGGCGAGCTCGGCTTCGCGAAGTAGCGGGGCGCGGTGCGCCGATCCGCATCGGGGACGTCGCCGAGGTCGCGATCGGCTCGCCGCCTCCGATCGGGGACGCGATGGTCGGCTCCGGGCCGGGTCTCCTGCTCGTCGTCGAGAGGCAGCCGTGGGGCAACGCGCTCGAGGTCACGCGCCGGATCGAGGCCGCGCTGCTCGTACTGCGCGCGTTCGCAAGGACGCTCTCGCGGGACGAGCCCGGGCGCAAACATGACGGATTCGTCATCTGGCTCACCCGATCCACCGCGCCGGGCCCGAGCCCGGCTGCCCAGATGACGCGATCGTCATCCCATGGCGCCCTCGAGGTCGCTAGTACTCGAGTGCCAGCTCGGGACATCGCGCGCCGCGAGAGCGCTGGTGGAGGGGCCGTGCGACACCTTGCAGCGTTGCTGACTCTGCTGCTTCCGCTCGGCGCGCTGGCCTCGAACCGCGTGCTGCTGATCGACGACATCGGCTCCGGAAGTCCGCACTTCTCGTGGCAGTCGCGCTGCGACGGAAGGGTCGCGCTCGCGGTCACCGTCGAGAGCCGGGACTGCCTGGACGAGAACTGCGCCGTGTTCCTGTCCACGGGGCCCCTCGCGGATCTCGAGCGCGAGGCGCGCGAGGTCTACTACGTCCGCGGCGGAGGCGAGGCCAGGATCGCCTGCGGCAGGACCCCGGGCTTCTTCCTGGACGGCTCCGAGTTCTACGACGGCTGCCGCGTGAGCGTCGAGCCCGAGCCGGTCTGCCAGACCCGCCACCCGAGCGGGGAGTGCATCGATGCGGTGACCCGCTACCGCGTCTACCTCACGGTCGGGAACTGACGCGAGCGCCAGAGCGGCTGCGCCAGCCGTCCCCTCCGCCGCATTCTGTACGCTGCCGGTCGGCCGGGCCGCCAGGAGATGACCCGCCGGGTGCGGTGGCGATGAGATTGCTGCTCCTCGAGGACGACGCCGAGACGGCTCGCACGCTGAGCGAGGGCCTGCGCGCGCGGGACTACGACGTCGCGCACGCCGCCGACGTCGCAGCGGCGGGGCGGCTGCTCGCGGAAGGCCCGATCGATGCGGCGATCCTCGATCTCATGGTTCCCGGCGGAAGCGGACTCGACGTTCTGAGCGAGATCCGCCGGACCAGCCGGGGCACGCCGGTCCTGATCCTCACGGCGCGCGACGGGGTCGACGACCGCGTGGCCGGGCTCGAGCAGGGCGCGGACGACTACCTCGTCAAGCCCTTCGCGTTCGCCGAGCTCCTGGCCCGGCTGCGGGCGCTGATGCGCCGGCCGGCGCTGCGGGTCGAGCTCCTGCGCATCGGCCCGCTCGAGCTCGACCCGCTGCAGCGCAGCGCGCGAGTCTGCGAGCGCCCGCTGGAGCTGACCCGCACCGAGTACGACCTGCTCCAGCACCTCGCCGAGCGCCGCGGCGAGGTGCTGAGCCGGCGGCTGCTGCTCCAGCTCGTCTGGGGCTACCGCTTCGACCCCGGGACGAACGTCGTCGACGTCCACGTGAGCCGCCTGCGGCGCAAGCTCGAGGATGCGGGGGCCGGCGGTATCCTGCGCACCGTGCGAGGGATCGGCTATGTCGTGGGCTGATCGGATCCGCGGCGCGTTCCGGCGCGTGGACGTGCGCGTCGCGTCGACCCTGGTGCTGCTGCTCGCGCCGCCGATCGGCGCGCTGCTCTTCCTGTTCTACGCCTACGCAGCGCACGAGGCCCTCGAGGAGATCGACTGGCGCGCCGAGCGCCGCTTCGACGAGCTCGAGCGGATCCTCGCAGAGGCCCGGGGCCGGGACCCCGCGGCCGCGCTCGGCGCGCTCTCGCCCACCCTCGACGCCGAGGGCGTCGGCTTCGCGCTGCGCGACGCCGAGGGGTTGCTCCTCGCGCGGACCGGCCTCGGCGCGGACCCGCGCCGGACCGCCCCCTTCGAGGACACCCTGCGCTCCGCCGTGCTGCGCCCCGGGAGCGACTTCCTGCACTACGCGCGCGAGCTGGCGTCGGGGGGGCGCGGCGAGCTGACCGTGTCGCTCGCGCACTTCGCCGAGGAGCGCATGGAGCTCTGGCACGCCGCGTGGCTCTGCACCGTGTTCGGCCTCGGCGCGGCTGCCTTCGTGGCGCTCGTCGCGACCCGGCGCGCGATGTCGCCGCTGCGGGGCGCGACGCGCAGCATCGAGCAGATCGACGCGAGCCAGCTCGACGCGCGCCTGCCGCTGCGCGGCACGCGCGACGACGTCGACCGCCACGCGGCCGCCGTGAACGGCGTGCTCGCGCGCCTCGAGGCGGCCTTCGTGCGCATGAGCGCGTTCAGCTCGGACGTGGCCCACGAGCTGCGCACCCCGGTCAACCGCGTCCTGAACCTGACCGACGTCGCGCTGCTGGCGCCGGACGACTCGAAGGCGCGCGCCGCGCTCGAGCCGATCCGCGACACCGCCGACGAGATGAGCCGCCTCGTCGACGGCCTCCTGATGCTCGCGCGCGGCGAGCAGGGGGAGCTCTCGCTGGCGCTCGAGCGGGTGCCCGTCGCGGAGCTGCTCGCGGACCTCGAACGCCTCTACGCGCCCGCCTGCGAGGAGCGCGGGATCGAGCTCGAGCCGGGCGCCGCGAGCGGGACCGTGAGGGCCGACCGCACGCTGCTCTTCCGCGCGCTCGCGAACCTGCTCGACAACGCGATCCGCTTCACGCCGCGCGGCGGCCGGATCCGCGTCGAGGCCGCGCCGGCCGGCTCCGGCATCTCGATCCGCGTCTGCGACTCGGGGCGCGGAATCCCGGCGGCCGAGCGCGAGAGCGTGTTCGAGCGCTTCACGCGCCTCGATCCCGCGCGCAGCGGCCCCGGCACGGGCCTCGGTCTCCCGATCGCGCGCATGATCGCGCGCGCGCACCGCGGCGACCTCGTCGCCGCCGACTCGCCGCTCGGCGGCGCCTGCCTCTCGCTCGGCCTTCCCGCGGAGCCCTGAGCGCGCGCCGGAGCGGAGCGCGCTGCCTCGCCTAACGCATGCGCGCGATCCACACCACGTGGCGCGCGCCGCCCGCCGCGCCGCGCGCGCGCACGCGCAGGCTCTCGAGCTCGAAGCCGACCTCGCGCAGGCGGCGCTCGAAGGCGGGCGAGCCACCCGGAGACCAGATGCCGAGCACGCCGCCGCGGCGCAGCGCGTGCCGGATCCGGCGCAGGGAGGCCGGGCCGTAGAGCCCGGGATTCGCGGTCGCCCGGCCGCCGGGGCCGTTGTCGACGTCGAGCAGGATCGCGTCGAAGGCGTGCGGGCTGCGGAAGCAGCGCGCGACGTCGCCCTCGAAGACCCGGACGCGCGGGTCCGCGAGCGGGTGTCCCGCGAAGTGGCCGACCTGGGCGCGGTTCCAGCGCACGACCGCCGGCGCGAGCTCGGCGACCTGCACCAGGGCGCCGGCGCCGACCGCGTCGAGCACCGCGCGCAAGGTGAAGCCGAGGCCGAGGCCGCCGACGAGCACGCGCGGCGCGGGGCCGAGCCCCGCGCAGGCCCGCTCCGCGAGCGCGTCCTCCGAGGCGTGCATGCGGCTCGACATCAGGTCGCGGCCATCCAGCCGGATCACGCGCTCGTCGCCGCGGGCGTGCAGGCTGATGCGGCCGCCGCCCGGCAGCTCCGCGCTCTCGAGGGTCACCCAGCGCAGCATCGCATCCGCCCGCCCGCGCCCCGGGCCGATCGCGGCCGCTCCGGCGGCCCCGCTGGGGCGCGCAGCGGACGATAGGATCGCGCCGGCCCTCGCGGTATTCTGGCGCCCGCATGGCGGACCAGCTCTCCCACGACCCGGCCTACCGCGCGGTCGATCGGGACGACTTCATGGCGATGATCGAGGTCGCGCGCTACGGCCAGCGCTGCGACGCCTTCGATTCGATCATCTCGGAGACCGAATCCCACTTCTGGGACCCCGCGGATCCGCGCTACCTCGACTACGCGGCGGAGTTCCCGCTCGAGTCGGACACGCTGATGCCCTCCGAGTTCTTTCCCGAGTTCCACTGCGCGATCGCGGAGCGCCTCGACGACGGCCAGAAGATCGCGCTCTCGAACGAGCTCACGCGCTTCTCGCTCTCGCAGATCCTGCACGGCGAGCAGGGCGCGCTCTCGCTCTCCGCGAGCCTGTGCCTGATCCTGTGGGACCCGGGCGCCCAGGAGTACGCGGCCAACCAGGCGCGCGAGGAGGCGCGCCACGTCAATGCGTTCAGCCGCTACATCGCGCGCCGCTTCGGCGAGCCGCTGCCGGTCGGCACGGTGATGGGCGGCTTCTTCCGCGAGATCGTGCTCGCGCCGGAGGTCTACAAGAAGCTGATCGGGATGCAGATGATGGTCGAGGGCTTCGCGATGGGCGCCTTCGCGACGATGCACGCGAAGACGCGCGACCCGCTCCTGCGCCGCGTGATCCAGCTCGTGATGACCGACGAAGCCTTCCACCACAACTTCGGGCGCATCTGGGCGCGGCTCACGCTGCCGCGCCTGTCCGAGGCGGAACACGAGCGCGTCGAGCGCTGGGCCGAGACGAGCTTCCTGACGCTGCTCGGCAACATCATGGGCCCGGAGCAGAAGCAGGCGATCTACGCGCGCTTCGGCATCGACGCGCAGTGGGCGGCCGGGGCGATCGCCGAGTCCTTCACCGATTCGGTGCGGCGCAAGGCGATGAGCCGCAGCACCAATGCGTTCCGCGTGCTGATCCGCACGCTGCTGCACGCGGGCATCATCGGCGAGCGCACGCGCGCGACCTACGCGCGCTGGGTCGACCTCGACGCGCTGCAGCGCGAGGGGCCCGGGCTCGCCGAAGCCGCGCAGGTCGCGGAGGAATCGCTCGCCGAGCTGCGCGAGCTCAATCGCGGGCGCCGCAAGCTCGGCGCGACTGCGCTGCGTTCCTGAGCGCCGCTCCCAGCGTCCGAGACTGCCGCGATGGTGCTGCTGCTGCTCGCGCTCTGCTTCTTCCTCTCGGGCTTCGCGGCGCTGCTCTACGAGACGGCCTGGACGCGCGAGTTCGCGACCCTCTTCGGCACCTCGGAGCTCGCGGTCGCCGCGGTGCTCGCGGCCTACATGGGTGGGCTCGCGCTCGGCGCGGCGCTCGCTGCGCGGCTCGTCTCGCGCCTGCGCCGCCCCGTCTTCACCTACGGGCTCTTCGAGCTCGGCATCGGCCTCGGCGCGATCGCGGTGCCCTACGGGATCCGCGGGCTCTCGGCGCTCTACACCGCCCTCGTCGGCGGACGCGACGCGATCCCGGACCACCTCGGCGCGGCCGCGCTGCTCTTCCAGCTCGGCGGCACCTTCGCCGTGCTCGTGCCCTGCGCCGCGCTGATGGGCGCGACGCTGCCGCTGCTCGCGCGCCACGCGGTGCGGCGCGAGGAGGAGATCGGGCCGCGCATCGGGCTGCTCTACGCCGTCAACACCGCGGGCGCGGTGGCGGGCACGCTCTGCGCGGCCTTCGCGCTCCTGCCCGCGCTCGGGCTGCGCGACACGATCCACGTCGGCGCGGGCGTGAACGCGCTCGTCTTCGCCGCGGCGGCGCTGCTCTCGCGCGCGGCTCCCGCGGCCGAGCCGGCGGCGGTCGCCCCGGCCGCGCCGGGCCGCGGCGCGGCGCGCTGGATCCTGCCCGCGATCTGGCTCTCGGGCGCGATCTCCTTCTCCTACGAGGTGCTCTGGTTCCGCATGCTCGGCCACGTGCTCGGCGGGAGCACGCCGGCGTTCGCGTCGATGCTCGCGAGCTTCCTCGCGGGCATCGCGCTCGGCAGCGCGGCCGCCGCGCGCTTCGCGGCGAGGCGCGCGGCCGCGGCCACGGGCTTCGCGCTCGCGCAGCTCGCGACCGCGGCCGCCGCGTGGCTCGGCTTCCGCGCGGCGGACTGGCTGCCCGCGCTCGCGCAGCAGCTCGGCGCCTCGGCGACGCAGCCCGCGCCGGGCGTCCTCGTCGCGGGCGCGGTGCTGCTGCCGATGACGCTCTGCGTGGGCGCGAGCTTTCCCTTCGCGGTGCGCCTGCACGCGGCGAGCGCCGATGCGGCCGCCTCGGCGAGCGCGCGCGTCTACGCCTGGAACACCGTGGGCTCGATCACGGGCGCGGTCGGCGCGGGCTACCTGCTGCTGCCGGCGCTCGGTCTCGAGGGCACGCTCGTGCTCTGCGCGTTTGCGAACCTGGCCCTCGCGCTCGCCTGCGCACTGCTCGCAGAGCCGCGCCGGCGCGGAATCGCGGCGGTCGCGGGCATCGCGGCAGTCGCCTTCGCGCTCTGGCCGCCGCCACAGCCGGAGCGGCTGCTCGTGAACTCGGTCTTCACCGGCACGCCGGTTCCCGGAGAGCTCGCCTTCGTGAGCGTCGGGCGCTCGGCGACCGTCACGCTGATGCAGAACCCCTTCGACTGGCGGATCCTCACGAACGGCCTGCCCGAGGCCGGAGTCGATCGCCCCGAGGTGCCTCCCGAGCGCGCGCGCGAGACCTCCTGGCTCGGCTTCCTGCCGCTGCTCGCGAGGCCCGACGCGAAGAGCATGCTGATCGTCGGGCTCGGCGGCGCCGCGACGCTCGCGGCCGTGCCCGAGACCTTCGAGTCGATCGACGTGATCGAGCTCGAGCCCGAGGTGGTCGAGGCGAACCGGCGCGCGGCGCCGCGCCGCGGCGGCGATCCGCTCGCCGATCCGCGCCTGCGCCTGCACCTCGGCGACGCGCGCGGCGCGCTCGTGCTGACCGACGCGCGCTTCGACGCGATCGTCTCGCAGCCCTCGCACCCGTGGACCTCGGGCGCGTCGCATCTCTACACGACGGAGTTCTTCGAGCTCGCGAGGGAGCACCTCGCGCCGGGAGGGGTCTTCGTCCAGTGGATCGGGGTCCAGTTCCTCGACGACGAGCTCCTGCGCGGTCTGCTCGCGACCCTGCTCGAGGTCTTCCCGCATCTCGAGGTCTACCGCCCGCTCTCGCCGGTGCTGATCTTCGCGGCCTCGGAGGCCCCGCTCGACACGCTCGCGGCGAGCCGGCAGGCGCTCGAGCGGCAGCGCGGCGAGCTGCTCGCGCTCGGGATCCGCTGTCCCGAGGACGTCGCGGCGGCGCTCGTGCTCACGACCGCGGAGGCGCGCGAGCTCGCGGGCGCCGCGGAGCCGAACCGCGACGACCGCAACCGCCTCGCCGCGGGCGCGCGCTTCGGCAGCGGTGCGCAGCGCGCGGTGGAGCTCGTGGTCGGGGCGGATCCGCTCGCGCGGCTCTCGCGCGGCATGGACCTCTCGCTGCTCGCGCAGCGCATCACCTCGCTCGGCGTGCCGGTCCGCGTGCTGCGCCTCGCGGAGGCGCTCCGCGGCGGCGAGCGCGACCTCCTGCGCGGCTGGCTCGCGCTCTCGCTCGGCCGCGACTTCGAGGCCGGGCGCGCCTTCGAGCGCGCGCGCGCGGCGCTTCCGGAGGACCGGGGCGCGCGCCAGGGTCTGCTGCTCGCGCGCCGCGCCAGGGCCGAGCTCGCGGACCTCTCGCCGGAGGAGGCCGCGCTCGCGCGCGGCTTCGGGCACGCGGGGGCGCAGGAGTGGGAGGCGCTGCGCGCGCAGGATGCTCTGCTCGCGAGCTTCGCGCCTCCCGATCTGCTCTTCCCGGACGCGGCCCGGCTGCGCGCCGAGTGGCGGATCGCGAGCGGCGAGCCGGAGCTCGCGAGCGAGGCGCTGCGCCTGCTCGAGCCGGTGCTGCGGACCGAGGACCGGATCTCGGACCTGCTGCTCTGGGCGCGCGGCGCGGCGCAGGCGGGCGCGCCCGAGCTCGCCTGGGCGGCGCTCGATCGGATCGGCCAGGACTTCTCGCCGCGCGCGGCGGGCCTGCGCCGCCGGGCGGAGGAGCTCGCGCGCGCGCTGCCCGAGCACGCGAAGGCCGAGCAGGTGCGGCGCCAGCTCCGCGCCGCGATGCGTCCGGCCGCCCCCCGCTGAGCCGCGCGCGAAGTGGCTTTCCCCGGGCCGCCGGCGCGGAGTACGCTGTGCGGGAACCCACGCGAGGATCCCATGCGCAACGGATTCAAGGTCTTCGACGCCGATGCCCACGTGGTCGAGCCGCGCAACATCTGGGAGCGCTTCCTCGACCGGAAGTTCCAGCACCGGGTCGGCTGGAAGCAGCCGATCCCCGGCTGGGACCAGTTCCGACCGGCCACGATCGACGGCCGCTACAGCCAGCACGACAAGGTCCTCTACGGGCGCTTCCAGGAGGCCGTGCGCTGGACCACCGACGACATGACGCGCAAGTACGGCGAGGTCGTGACGCGCGGCTTCGACGGCGCGGGCGTGCGCGAGTCGATGCGACCCGAGGGCGTCGATCTGATGGTGCTCTACGGGCCGAGCTACGACATGTGGCTCGAGGGCATCGATCCCGAGCTGCAGGCCGCGCTCGCGCGCGCCTACAACCGCTGGGCCGAGGAGATGCGCGAGACCTCGGGCGGGCGCGTGCTCGCGGCCGCCCCGGTTCCGCTAGGCGACATCACGCGCGCGCTCGAGGAAGTGCGCTTCGCGTTCGAGCATCTCGGAGCGCGCTGCTTCTGGGCGCGCCCCAACGCGATCAACCACCGCAACCTCGGCCACCCCTACTACGACCCGCTCTGGGAGCTGCTCCAGGACCTCGACTGCGCGTTCGCGACCCACGAGTTCATGGGCCTGAACGGCGCCTCGGCCGGCAGCGACCGCTTCGACACCTTCCTCGAGTGGCACACCGTCGTGCACCCGATGGAGGCGCAGATGGCCTGCCTGTCGATGATCGCGGGCGGCGTCTTCGAGCGCTTCCCGCGCCTGCGCTGCGCCTACATGGAGGCCGGCTGCGGCTGGCTGCCCTTCTGGCTCTGGCGCATCGAGGAGCACGTCGAGCTCTCGGGCTGGAAGGAGGCGCCGGAGTGCACGCTGTCTCCGAAGGAGTACTTCCTGCGCAACTGCTGGATCACGACCGAGCCCGACGAGCCGACGGTCGCACACGTGATCGAGGACCTCGGAGACACGCGCATCCTCTTCGAGACCGACTATCCGCACCCGGATTCGAAGTACCCGAACGCCGTGAAGCATTTCCTCGACCACCCGCGCGTCGGAACCGAGAGCAAGCGCCGGATCCTGTGGGACAACGCGATCGACTTCTACCGCTTCCCGAGCGGCTGGCTTCCCGACAAGTTCGAAGAGGCGACCACCGGCGAGATCGTCGCGGCTTGAAGCCGGTCCGCGTCGACCCGCTGCCCCCGGGCTTCCGGCGGCCCTTCGAGGCCGTCGACTGCCGCGAGCTCGCGAGGCTGTATCCGCCGCCGCCCGAGTACTTCGAGTCGGCCTGGCTCGCGCGGCCCGAGGAGATCGAGCGCCTGCAGCTCGAGCGCCTGCAGCGCCGCGCGCGACAGGCCTGGCAGGTGCCCTTCTTCCGGCGGCGCTGGGAGGCGGCCGGCTTCCATCCCGACGATCTCGAGAGCCTCGACGACCTCTGGCGCGCGCCGGCCTATCGCGTCGACGACATCCGCAAGAACATCGAGGCGCATCCGCCGCTCGGCGACTACCAGGGCGCATCGCTCGAGGACGCGGCCCGCGAGCCGCTGCGCCTCTACATGTCGGGTGCGACGACCGGCGCGCCGCGGCCGACGCTCTACACGCAGTGGGATCGCGAGGTCGGCGCGATCCTGACCGCCCGCGCGCTCTACCTGCAGGGCATCCGGCCCGGCGACGTCGTGCTGAATGCCTGGGCCTACTCCACGCACAACGGCGCCTTCTCCTTCGACGAGGCGCTGCACCGCTGGCTCTCCTGCGTCGTGATCACGACCGGCACCGGCAACGTGACCTCGAGCCGGCGCCAGATCGAGCTCGCGCGCGCCTACCAGGCGGTGGCGATCCTCACGACGGGCGACTACCTGCTGCACCTCGCCGAGGTCGCGCGCGAGATGGGCATCGATCCGAAACGCGACCTCTCGCTCCGCGCGCTGCCGAACGTCGGCGACAAGCAGCGCCTGCAGGCGACCTTCGGCCCCGAGGTCTACGACTCCTACGGCTTCCACGAGGTGCAGTGGGTCGCGATCGAGTGCCCGGCGCGCGAGGGCCTGCACATCTTCGAGGACGCCTTCGTGGTGCAGGTGGTCGACCCGGAGACCGGCGAGCGTGTGCCGGACGGGCAGCTCGGCAGCCTCTGCATCACCGAGCTCTACAAGACCGGCAGCCCGCAGTTCCGCTACGACATCCTGGACCTCTCGTTCCTGCATCCGCGCTCCCAGTGCGCCTGCGGCAGCTGGCTCAGGCGCATGGGCTCCTTCGCGGGGCGCGGCGACAACATGGTCAAGCTGCGCGGCGTGAACATCTGGCCCGAGGCGATCGGGCGCATCGCGACCGCGCTGCCGGGCGCCGAGAACGACTACTTCGTGCGCGCGCAGCGCGAGGGCGATCGCGACGAGATGACGGTCTCGGTCGTGAGCCATGCTGCGTCGGCGGGCGAGCGCGAGGCGCTGCGCGCGCGGATCGAGACGCGGCTCAAGGAGGAGCTCGGCGTGCGCATCCGCGCGGAGGTCGTGGCAGCCGGCGCGCTCGACGCGTGGACCGGGATCCACACCGCGCCGAAGCCGAAGCGCTTCCGGGACGAGCGATGACGCCGCCCGCGCGCGGCGCGGTCGACTACTGGTGCAACGCCTTCACGCCGGACCGCGCGCCGCTCTGGCAGGCCTCCGTCGCGGGGCAGGGGGTGCCGCTGCGCCTGGTCGGCGACGCCGCGGACGGCTTCGCGGAGCCGGTCGCGATGCTCGCGCGCATGGACCTGCTGGGCGTGGCGGCGCTCTTGCTGCCGGTCTGCGAGCTCGCGCCGCACGCGGGCGTGCGCGATTTCGAGACCTTCGCGGCGCGCCCGGCCGAGATCGCGGGACTCTGGAAGCGCGCGCCGGGGCGCTTCGCGGGGCTCTTCAGCTTCGATCCGCGCGCGGGCACGGCCGGGCTGCGCGCGGCCGCGGCCGCGCTCGGCGAGCCCTGGTGCGTCGGGCTCCACCTCCACACGCACAGCTTCGACCGCGCGCTCGATCACGCCGAGCAGTATCCCTACTACGCGCTCGCGGCGGAGCGCGGCGTGCCGGTCGTGATGCAGGCGGGGACCTCCGGCGGCCTCTTGCCGAGCGCCTGTGGCCGGCCGGTCGGGATCGACCGGCCGGCGCTCTACTTCCCCGAGGCGCGCTTCGTGCTCTCGCACCTCGGCTGGCCCTGGGTCGACGAGGCGCTCGCGATGGCGCTCAAGTTCCCGAACGTGTTCCTCGGCAGCGCGACCTGGCCGCCGCGGCGCTGGCCCGAGTCGGTCGTCGCGTTCGCGCGCGGCGCGGGGCGCGCGAAGCTGCTGCTCGGGACCGGCTTTCCGCTCGTCTCGCAGCGCGCGGCGCTCGCGCAGCTCGCGGAGATCGGGCTCGAGCCGGAGCTCCGCGCGGAGATCGCGGGCGGCAACGCGCGCCGGGTCTTCGCCGGAATCGCCTGAGGCGACCCGGCCCGGGCGGGAGTCTCGACGCGCCGCATGCCGAAGCCGGATCCCGCAGCCGTGGCCGTGTCCGCCTCGCAGGCGCGCCTCGCCCTCGCGGTGCTGCTCGGCGTCTTCGTGATCAACCACGCGGACCGCCAGCTGCTCGTGATCCTGCTCGAGCCGATGCGCCTCGAGCTCGGGCTCTCCGACGCGGATCTCGGCTTCCTGACGGGCTTCGCCTTCGCGCTCTTCTACGCGGTCGCGGGCATTCCGCTCGCGCGGCTCGCGGACCGCTCGTCGCGGCGCATGATCATCGCCTTCGGCCTCGCGGCGTGGTCCTTCGCGACCGCGGCGCAGGCGCTGGTGCAGAGCTTCTGGCAGCTAGCACTCGCGCGCGTGAGCGTCGGCGTCGGCGAGGCGACCACGAGCCCGAGCGCGCACTCGCTGATCGCGGACCTCTTCGCGCCCGCGCGCCGCGCGACCGCGCTCGCGGTCTTCACGCTCGGCGGCCACCTCGGGATGTGGATCGGGATGGCCGCGGGCGGCTGGCTCGTCGAGCGGATCCCGTGGCGCGCGACCTTCCTCGTGGTCGGGCTGCCGGGCATCCTGCTCGCGCTGCTCGTGCCGAGACTGCTGCCCGAGCCGACGCGCGGTCGGCTCGAGGGGCAGGCGGACACCGGCGAGCTGCCGGGCATCGCCGAGGTCGCGCGCCATCTGCTCTCGCTGCCCTCGTTCCGGCACCTGTGCCTGGCCGCGTCGCTCTACGTGCTCGCGGCCTTCGGCTTCAACATCTGGGGCCCGCAGCTGCTGCAGCGCCTGCACGGCATGGGCAGCGGCGCGACCGGAGTCTCCTTCGGCGCGGTCACGGGGATCTTCGGCGCGCTCGGCACGCTGCTCGGCGGCGCGCTCGTGGACCGCTTCGTCGCGCGCGACGCGCGCTATGCGCTCTGGATCCCGGCGCTCGGCGGCGTCGCGATGATCCCCTTCGCGCTGGCCTTCCTGTATGCGGAGAGCCCCGCGGTCGCGCTCACCGTCTACGCGCCCCAGGTCTTCGTCGGCACGCTCTACATGGGACCGATGTACGCGCTGGTCCAGGGCCTCGCGAAGCTGCGCATGCGCGCGCAGGCGTCGGCGCTGCTGCTGGTGCTGATCAACGTGCTCGGCATGGGCCTCGGCCCCTGGTTCGTGGGCCTGCTCTCCGACGCGCTGCGCGAGACCCGCGGCGACCTCGGCCTGCGCGACGCGATGCTGTGTCTGCCCGCCGCCGCGCTCCTGGGCTCCGTCCACTCCCTGCTCGCCGCCCGCACCCTCCGCCACGACCTCGCCCACTCCTCGGCAACGGGGACGGTCTTCACGAGTTAGGGAATCTTTAATTCGTTCCCAGGGGAAAGAAATAAAGAATCCGCAACTCGTGAAGACCGTCCCCGCTCTTTGGTCCCCGCTCTCTGGTCGGGGGCTAGGGGGGGGTGAGTTCGATGCGCAGCAGGCGGTCGCTCGCGAAGGAGCCCGCGTAGAGCGCGTTGCCGACGCGCAGGCCGACGGTGCCCGCGCCCATCGGGCGGCCCGCGTTGCGGTAGAGCACTTCGCTCGCGCCGGTCTCGGGGTCGACGGCGAGCAGCTGGAACTCGCTCGGGCAGGCGCGGCCGCCGAGCGTCCGGCACAGGCTCGTGATCTCCCAGCCCCCGACGAGCGACGCGACGATCAGCCGCCCGTCGGGCGCCCAGGTCGAGTTGTCGGGCAGCGGGATCGGGATGCGGCGCAGCACGCGTCCGCTCGCGCGCTCGAGCGCGAAGAGCTCGTTGCCGCCGCTCGAGTTGACGTAGAGCACGCGGCCGTCGCGCGAGCGCTCGATGCCGTTGGCGATCGCGGTGTCGCTGCCGGGCAGGCGCGCGAAGCCCGCGCCCGGCGTCCACTCGAGGACGTGGCCGGAGGCCGGCAGCTCCGGTCCCTGCTCGACTCCCTTCTCGCCCTCGCTGCGCGGCAGCATGTGGGTCGCCGCGAAGCCGCCTCCCGGCAGCGCGACGACGTCGTTCAGGTAGGCGTCCGGCGGAGGCAGCGCGCAGCCGCGCCACGCGAGCTTCCAACCGCGCGCCGCATCGCCCGTGACCTCGAAGAACTCCACCGACTCGCGCCCCCCGTGCTGCACCACGAGCAGCTGCAGCGCGCCGTCGCTGCGGCGGTCGAGTCCGATGCCGTGCGGGCTGAAGCTCGCCCCCGGCGGACCCGGACAGCCGGCGTCGCCCCAGCCGGCCGCGGCGCGCGCCTGCGCGGCATCCCCGCCGCGAAATAGCACGGCGCGGGTCTCGCTCCGGGTGTCGAAGCTCGCGAGGTCGCCCGCGCGGCCACCCTCGAGATTCCCGTACTCGGAGACGAGCAGCGTGCGCCCATCGGGCAGCAGGGCCAGGTCCTCCGGGTTCTGGAAGCCGCAGATCGGGCGCGCGCGGCCGACGGGCTCGCAATCGGTGATCGGCTCGAGCGCGCTCGACGGCGCCGCGGCGAGCCCGGAGAGCAGGGCGCCGAGGGCCAGGATCCGGAGCCGGGACGGCAGCACACACTCGCGCATGGGGATGTCTCCTGTCCCGAAGAGGGGGGCGGCGCCTATACTGCCACTCCATGCCGCCCTTCGACATCCGCCCGGTCTGCGGCTCGATCGGAGCCGAGGTCCACGGCATCGACCTCGCCTCGGATCTCCCGCCCGAGTCGATCGCGGCGCTGCGCCGCGCGCTCGTCGAGCACGTCGTGCTCTTCTTCCGCCGCCAGGAGCTCACGCCCGCGCAGCACCTCGCCTTCGCGCGCCGCTTCGGCGAGATCAGCGTGGCGCCCTTCGGCCCCAAGCACCCGGATCACCCGGAGATCACGGTGCTCGACCAGACGACGCCGAAAGGCGAGGGCGCCGACACCTGGCACACCGACAACACCTTCATGCAGGAGCCGCCGCTCGGCTCGATCCTGCGCGCGGTACAGCTGCCCCCGCTCGGCGGCGACACCTGCTTCGCGAACATGGCGGCCGCCTACGAGGCGCTCTCGCCGCCGCTGCGCGGCTTCCTCGAGGGCCTGCGCGCCGAGCACGACATCGCGAAGACGCTGCGCCAGGCGATCCGCGACGGCCACAGCGACGCGGAGCTCGGCGAGATGCAGCGCCGCTACCCGGCCGTCTCGCACCCCGTCGTGCGCACGCACCCCGAGTCGCGGCGCAAGATCCTGTTCGTGAACGGCAACTTCACCACGCGTCTGCTCGGGCTCTCGGAGCGCGAGAACCAGGCGCTGCTCTCCTTCCTGGTCGACCACGTGCGCGCACCCGAGTACCAGTGCCGCTTCCGCTGGGAGCCGGGCTCGCTGGCCTTCTGGGACAACCGCAGCGCACAGCACTACGGCGTGCCGGACTACTCGGCGCGCCGCATCATGCACCGCGTGACGCTCGCCGGGGACCGGCCGGCCTAGCGGCGGCGAGCGCGGCCGCTAGGTGCGCGTGTCCTCGAGCCACTTCGGCATGTCGATCGGCGGGTTCGGCAGCTGCCTCGCGTTCTTCTCCGCGAGCAGCTTCTGCCAGCCCTCGGGATCCGCGGCGAAGGAGCGCGGGTCGCCCAGCATGACCTCGAAGAGCACACAGCCCTCGGGCCCGGCGACGAAGGGCCCGAAGACTGCGCCCTGCGGCAGGAAGATGTGCATGCCCGGCGTGCAGCGCGTCTCGCCACAGGTCATCTCGCCCTCGAGCACGAACACGATGTGGTCGCTGTTGTGGCCGTGCTTGTGGATCATCATGCCGGGATCCCAGCGCGCGTAGAGCGAGAGGCACTGCGGCGAGAACCAGAGCCACTTCTCGCGCACGAGCGCGCGCCGGCCGGCGACCTCGACCGCGCGCACGTCCTGCCACTTCTCGTCGTCGGTGTGTCGGAACACGGGATCCGGCATCGGTCGGCCTCCTCGCTGCGGGCTCGCAGCAGCGCGGACCATGGTATAGAAAGGCGGGACGGATTCGGGACCGGAGGAGGCGCCCATGCCCGATGCGCGCGCGCTCGCGAGGCCGACGGTCTTTCCGCTGCTGCTCGGAGCCGCGCTGCTCGCCGGGGACGCGCTGATGGCCCGCGGCGTCGCGCCGCCCGCGATCCTGCTTCCGACCTTCCTGGCCGCCGCGCTGCTCGTCGCGCTCTGCGAGCGCTGGCTGCCGCACGAGGCGGCCTGGAACCGGAGCCGCGGCGACCTCGCGGCCGACTCGACCTACCTCCCGCTCACCTGGCTCCTGCATGGGGCGATCCAGCCCGCGCTGCTCGCGCTCTCGGTCGCGACCGGCGGCTGGCTCGCGGCCGCCGCGGGCCTGGGCCTGTGGCCCTCGCACTGGCACCCGCTGCTGCAGCTGCCGCTCGCGGCCGTGGTCTCGGAGTTCTTCGACTACTGGGCGCACCGCGCGATGCACCGGATCCCCTGGCTCTGGCGCCTCCACGCGACGCACCACAGCGCGGAGCGCCTCTACTGGCTCAATGCGACCCGCGCCCACCCCCTCGAGATGCTGTTCCGCGGCGCGATCGGAATGCTCCCGCTCGCGCTGCTCGGCGCGGGCGAGCCGGTGCTCGCGCTCGCCGCGATCGTGAACATGGTCGCGGGCCTGTTCCAGCACGCGAACGTCGACGCGCGCCTCGGGCCGCTCTACTGGATCTTCAGCATCGGCGAGCTGCACCGCTGGCACCACTCGCGCCGGCCCGAAGAGGCCGACACGAACTACGGCAACAACTACATCTTCTGGGACACGGTCTTCGGCACGCGCCATCTGCCCGAGGCCGTGCCGGCGCCGCGCGCGCTCGGAATCGAGGACCTCGCGGCCTTCCCGCGCGGCTTCCTGGGCCAGCTCGCTTCGCCCTTCCGCTGGGAGCGCATCCGCCGCGAGAGCGCGCAGCGAGGCGAGCGCGCGCTCGCCTAGCTCCGCACTCAGCGCTTCGCGATCATCCGGTCCGCATAGGCGCGCAGCGCGTCGAGCTTCTGCTGCAAGGTCATCGTGTCCTTCTCGTAGGCGTTGCGGAAGCCGACGATCACGTCGGTCACGCCGCGGTCCTCGAGGCGCTTGATCCCGTCCGGGCTGTAGGCGTCGAGCGAGATCACGTGCAGCTCGAAGGGCTGCCTGGCGCGCCCGTACTCGGCGCGCAGGTCGCGGATGCGCGCGAGCGCCTTGTCGAGATCCGCGGCCTGGCCGCCGCCCGCGTGCATCCAGCCGTCGCCGATCCTCGCGGCGCGCCGGAGGGCCACGTCCGCGTGGCCGCCGATCAGGAAGGGAATCGGCCGCGTGGGCACCGGGCAGAGCTTGATCGCGGGGATGTCGAAGTGCTCGCCGTGGAACTCGAAGTAGTCGCCCGTCTGGAGCCCGCGCATGATCTCGATCATCTCGTCGAGGCGCTTGCCGCGGCCCTCCCAGGGCACCTCGCAGGCGGCGAAATCCTCGGGCCAGGGCGAGAGGCCGACGCCGAGGCCGAGCCGGTTGCCCGTCAGCACCGCGACCGAGGTGGCCTGCTTGGCCGCGAGCACGGGATTGCGCAGCGGGAGCTTCACGACGAAGGTCGTGAAGCGCAGCCGCGTCGTGACCGCGCCGAGCGCGGCCATCAGCACGAAGGGCTCGATGAAGGGCTTGCCCTCGAGGAACTCGCGGTTTCCGTCGTCGGTGTAGGGGTAGCGGGTGTCGGCTTCCCTCGGATACAGCACGCTCTCGGGCACCGTGAAGGAATCGAAGCCCGCCTTCTCCGCCTCGATCGCGAGCGTGGTGTACTGCTGCGGATCGCACATCGATTCGGCGTAGGTGAAGCGCATCGCGAGGACCTCCTGTCGGGAGCAGACGGAAGCCCGCAGCGTATCAGAAAAGCCGGGCGCGCCGGGGCGGCGCTCCGCGGATGCGGAGCGTCGCCCCGGCGCGCCCTCGGGCGGGCGCGAGCCCGGCCCCGAGCGACTACTGGCCGAGCGAGAGCAGGTTCGCGAGCAGGTCGTTCGTGGTCGAGATCGTGCGCGTGTTCGCCTGGAATGCGCGCTGGTTGATGATCAGCTTCACGAACTCGTTCGCGAGATCCACGTTCGACTGCTCGATGCTGCTCGGCCGGATCGTGCCGAAGGTGCCCGTCTGGGGTGCGCCGATCAGCGCCTGGCCCGAGACGCGCGTCTCCAGCAGATTCGAGTTGCCCGTCGAGACGAGGCCCTCGGTGTTCGCGAAGGAGGCCAGCGCCACCTGCGCGAGCGGAACCGTCTCCCCGTTGCTGAACTGGCCGGTCAGGAAGCCCTCGCCGTCGACCACGATGTTCTGGATCTGGCCCGACGCGAAGCCGTCCTGCGTGAACGACGCGACCGCGCTGGGCGAGGAGAACTGGGTCGTGCGGCCGGACGAGGCGGATGCGTTCGCGCCGATCGGACCGAAGTCCAGCTGGACGCTCTGGCTCGCGCTCGCGCCGCCCGAGAACTGGAAGGTCAGGTTGGTGCCCGTTGCGCTCTGCAGGAAGCCCTGGCTGTCGAAGCTCAGCGTGCCGGATCCCTGCACCACGACGCTGTCGCCCGGGTTGGCCGGGGGCGTGCTGGTGTCCGCGGGGTCCACCGCGGCGACCCAGTCCCAGTTCCCACCCGAGGACTGCGAGAAGTAGAAGTTCACCGAGTGGGTGTTGCCGAGCGAGTCGTAGGTGGTCATCGGGAAGTTGAAGTTCGAGGTGCCCGAGGGATCCGCCGGATCGAAGGGGCCGACCGCGGTCGCATTCGCGTCGAGATTGACCGAGATCTGGGCATTTGCGGTCGGGCCCGGCGGAGACACCGCCGTCTGGATCTGGATGTCGCCGAGCACGCCTGTCGAGGTGCGCGTGGCCGGGTCGATCCCGAAGCCCTGCACGCGCTGGCCCTGCGTGTTCACGAGGTAGCCGCTGTTGTCGAAGTTGAAGATGCCGTTGCGCGTGAAGTAGCGGCCCTGCGTGCCCTGCACCACGAAGAAGCCGCGGCCCTCGATTGCGAGGTCGGTGCCGCGGCCGGTGCTCTCGAAGGTCCCCTGGCCGAAGTTCGCGCGCACGCGCGTGACGCTCGAGCCGGAGCCGAGCTGCGAGAAGCCGCCGCTGCCCGTGAGCGACTGCGCGAGCAGATCTCCGAACTCCGCGCGCCGGGCCTTGAAGGCCGGCGTGTTGACGTTCGCGATGTTGTCTCCGATCACCGAGATCGCGGTGCCGCTGGTGTCGAGACCGCTGACGCCGGTGAAGAGCGCGTTCGAAATTCCCATCTTCTGGTTCTCCTTGGTGGCTGCGTTGCGGGAGCGGGTTCTCCGCGCCCGGAGTGCGGGTGGTGGCTGCGCGCCGCGGCTCAGCCGATCGCCGGCAGGCGCGCGGGCGCCGGGTTCGAAGCGGCCTTGCCGGTCAGGGCCGAGCTGTGCTGCGGGCGCCCGGTTCGCAGCGGCGGCGCTGCGCTCGCGAGGCGCTCGGCCCGCGCGAGCGCGGCGTCGATCACGGCCGCACCGGCCGCGGCCTCCGCGGAGACCTCGCCGGGACCCGCGCCCGCGCCGGAGGCCGCGTCGGGCGCCGCGGACTTCGCCGCGGGAGCCGCCGCGTCGGGATCGGCTCCCGCGCCGGCCGCCGCCGCGCGCGCGCTCGCCTCGCGCTCGCGGATCTCGCGGACCTCCGAGAAGGGCACCGTGAGGCCGCCGAGCTGCAAGGTCGCCCCGTCGTCGCTCGGAGCGGAGCCCGTGATCACGCCCACCGCGTGCAGCGCGGCCTCGACCGGCTGACCGTTCGAGGCCGCCTCGATCGAGAACTCGTACTCGCCGGCTGCGAGGCCGAGCTTCGCGAGCGCCGACTCGGGGACGCGGTGGAAGCCGCGGCCCTGCGGCCCGAGCTCGACCCTCTCGAGCACGTGCCCGCTGGCCGCATGCACCAGCAGCGCGGTCGCCGTGCTCGCCGAAGCGAGCTCGAAGGCCGGGCTCACGCGGAGCGCGCCGTCGGAGCCGAGCTCCATGCGGCTCCCGCGCACGACCGCCTCGCGGCCGATCAGCGAGCCCGAGGCCAGGCTCTGCATCGCGCCGGAGAGGTCGCGCTGGGCCTTGGCGAGGCCGTCCAGGTTCTCGCGGATCGAGATCAGCTGCTCGAGGCTCGAGAACTGCGCGAGCTGCGCCGTGAACTCGGTGCCGTCCTGCGGATTCAGCGGGTCCTGGTGCTCGAGCTGCGCGACGAGCATGCGCAGGAAGTCGTCGCGCCCGAGCCCGGTCGGATTGGCCTTGCTCGCGGACGCTTCGGGATCGTCGGGATCGATCGGCGTCGCGGTCAGGTCGTTGAGGTTCACGCTGTTGACTTGCATGGCTTCCTCCTGGGAAGGGTTGGGGCCGGCGCCGCAGCGCTGCGCCTCAGGCGTGGAGATCGACTCCGCGCGCGGGCCCGCGCGCGCGCGCGGGCTGCGCGCCGCTGCCGGCGCCCGGGGTTGCTGCAATCCGCTGCGGCGCGTTCGTCTCGGCGCCCGCGCGCTCGCGCGCCTCGGGACGGCGCTCGCGCGGGTCGTTCGCGCCGCCGCGGTTCGGCGAGCCCGAGAGGCCGAGCTCGAAGTGCGTCATGCGCAGGCTGCGGTCGGCGAGCGACTGCTCGAGGCTGCCGCGCGCCGAGTCGAGCACGCCCTGCACCTGGCTGTCCTGGCTCGTGATCGCGACCTCGACCTCGTTGCCGACGACGCGCACCGAGATCTCGACGCGGCCGAGGTGCGGCGGGTGCAGCTCCACGACCGCCGTGCCGCCGCCGCGCTCCGCGAGCCACTCGACGTGCAGCGGCAGCGCCTCGGGCGCGACCGGCACGGCCGCGGGCAGACCGGCCTGCGCGTGAGGCGCGAGCGGAGCCGGCCGCGCGGGAGCCTGGGCCGACGCGAGCGCCTGCCCCGCGTGGAGCGGCGCAACCGCGTCCTCGGCCGGGCTCGCGGCCGCGGAGCCCGCGCCCGCCTCGGCGTCGAGCGCCTGCGCGGCGATCGGCTCTGCGGCGAGGGCCTCGGCGGCGCCAGCCGGCGCGGGAGTCGCGCTGCGCCACTGCGCGCTGGCGAGCTCGCGGCCGCGCGGCGGTGCGCTGCGGGGCTCTTCGTCGCCGCGCGCGTCGGGGCTGCGCTCGCCGGGCTCTCCGCCCGCGCCGCGCGGAAGCTCCGCGCTCGCGCTCGCGGCGTCGCGAGCGGCGTGGAGCGGCAGCGCGCCAGCGGGCGCGGGGTTCGCGCGCTCCGCAGCCGGGTCGGGCGCGAGCGCTCCGGGAAGGGCGCTCTCGGCGCGCGCCTGCGCCGGGCGCTGTGCTTCGGCGCCGGCCAGGGCGCGGGCCGCGGGCGTCTGCGCCGCGAGCGCATCGGCGAGCGCGCGCGCCGTCGGCGCGAGGGGCGTCGAGTCCGCACGCGCGTCTTCCGCGCGAGTCGGGACTTCGAGCGCGGGTGCGGCCGCCGGCGGCTTCGCCGGGTCGCTGCGCGCGGTCGCGAGCAGCTCGTCGAGCGCGAGCGGGTCCGCGGCAGGCGGTGCCTCCGCGCCGCTCGCGAGTGCCGGAGCCGGTACCAGGTCGGCAGCCGTCTGCTGGGCTTCCTGCGCCGCGGAGCTCTCCGGACTCGGGTCCAGAGTCGCCGCGTGGACGAGCGGCGCGAGAATCGAAGCCGCGAGCGCGGCGGCGCGCAGCTGCGCCTCCTGCTCCTCGGGGCTGGCCGGCGGCGCGTCCGGCGGCTCCTCACCGGTCCAGTCGAGCGCGACCTCGCCGCCGAACAGCGCGGCGAGCAGCGCGGAGAAGCCGTCGACGGGAGCGCCCGTCGCGCTCGTCGCGCCCGCGGACGCATCGGATGCGGGCGCGGGAGCCGCAGTCGGAGTGGTGCTCTGGATCAAGGGAACTCCTCTCGTCTGAGCTTCGTTCGCCCGAGGCTCACTGCGCGGGGCCGGGGGGCTCGTGCGCGGCGGGCTGGCTTCCGAGCTGCAGCGGGTCGAGCACGTTCTTGCTGATGCTCACGGCCTTCGGATCCGAGATCACGGCGAGGATCTGGGCCGCGTGCTTCTGCTTCATCTTCGAGAGCACGCGCGCGGAGACGTCGAGCGGCAGCGCCTCGAGCAGCTTGGCGGCGCTCGCCGGCGGCATCGCCGCGTAGACCTTCGCGAGTCGCGCGATGCGCTCGACGTCGCCCTTCGCGATCTCCGCGATGCGCGCGTCGACCGCGCCGCGCAGCGCGCCGATCTCGTCGAGGATGCGCTGGCTCTCGAGCTCGATCTCGCCGACGCTGCGCTCGCGCAGCTCGAGCTCCTGCTCGCGCTGCGCGATGCGCAGCAGCCGCAGCGCGAGCTCGTGGGCGAGGGCCTCGGCTCCGGTGGCGGGCGCCGCGGCCGCGGCGACCTCGGCGGGCCCGGCCGCCGCGGTCGCTGCGGCCGGAGTCTCCGCGGCCGCGAGCGCCGCGCCTGCGTCGGCCGCCTGGCCCGGGGCGTCCTCCCGGGCCACCGCGTCGGCTGCCTCGACGGCCGCCTCGGGCTCCCGCGCCTCGGCGCGCAGCAGCGCCGGTGCGGCTGCGAGACAGACCGGCGCGAGGAGCGCGCAGACGAGCGGGATCCGCCGCATCACCTAACGCTCCTCCGGAGCAGCGGCGCGGCGCGTGAGATCGTCGAGCTCGCGCTCGGCGAGGTGCTCGTGGAACGCGCGCTCGCGCAGGGCGACGCGCTGCTTCAGCCACTCGAGGCTGCGCGCGCTGCGCCAGGTCGCGAGCAGCGAGTCGCGCGCGCTCCCGGTCGCGGCCCGCTGCCGCGTCTCCTCGCGCAGCGCCTCGGACGCCGCGCCGAAGCGGCTCCCGGTGCTGGCCCAGAGCGAGCGCAGCCAGCTCGCGGGGGTGCCCTCGGCGAGCGCATGCAGCGTGCTCTCGGCCTCGGCGCGCGCCGCGTCGCCGCTGTCGCGCGCGACCTCGCGCGCGCGCGCGAGCAGGGCCTCCGCGCGCGCGAGCGCGCGGCGGCCCTGGTCGAGCTCGGCGCTGCGCAGCCGCAGCACGGGCTCGAGGCGGAAGCGGAAGCGGCTCATCGCCTGTCTCGCGCGGGCGCCGCGCCGGCCGCGCCCGGAGCGAGCGCGAGCGCCTCAGGGACCTCGCTCGCCGTGGGCTCGCTGCGCGGGGCCAGGCCGCTCGCGCCTCGAGCTTCGCTCGCCGTTGGCTCGCTGCGCGGGGCCAGGCCCCTTGCGGTCTGGACTTCGCTCGCCGTGGGCTCGCTGCGCGGGGCCAGGCCCCTTGCGGCGTCCGCGGCCGAGAGCGCCCGCTCGAGTGCGAGCTGGGTCGCGGCGAGGTCGGGCGCGGCGTCGCCGCTCGAGGTCAGGAAGGCGCGGATCGGGGCCTCGAGGCGGCGCGCGCGGTCGACCGCGGGGTCGCTGCCCTCGCGATAGGCGCCGATCGAGATCAGCTCCTCCATCCGGCGGTAGGTCGCGAGCGCCTCGCGCGCAGCGCCCGCGAGCCGGACCTGCGCCTCGGGGACCACCGCATTCATCACGCGGGACACGCTCGCGAGCACGTCGATCGGCGGATACTGGCCGCGCTCGGCGAGCTCGCGCGAGAGCATGATGTGGCCGTCGAGCAGCGAGCGCGCGGTGTCCGCGACGGGCTCGCCGGGATCGTCGCCCTCGACGAGCACCGTGAAGATCGCGGTGATGCTGCCGGGGCCGTCCGCGTTCCCGGCGCGCTCGATCAGACGCGGCAGCGCGCTCCAGACCGAGGGCGGGTAGCCGCGCGTCGCGGGCGGCTCTCCGGCGGCGAGGCCGATCTCGCGGCGCGCGGTGCAGAAGCGCGTGAGCGAGTCCATCAGCAGCAGCACGCGCTGGCCGCGCGCGCGGAAGTCCTCGGCGAGCGCTGCCGCGAGGTGCGCCGCGCGCACGCGCAGGAGCGGCGCCTCGTCGCTGGTCGAGACCACGACGACCGAGTGCGGAAGCGCGGGTCCGAGATCGCGCTCGACGAACTCGCGCACCTCGCGACCGCGCTCCCCGATCAGCGCGACCACCGTGACGTCCGCGCTGGCGCGCTGCGCGATGCGGCCGAGCAAGGTCGACTTGCCGACGCCGGAGCCCGCGAAGAGGCCGACGCGCGATCCCTCGCCGAGCGTCAGCAGCCCGTCGATCGCCGGGACTCCGACCGGGAAGGGCTGCGCGATCGCGCGCCGCTCGAGTGCGGTGACGGGCGGCCCGTAGAGCGGCGCGCGCGCGCAGGCCCGCAGCGGGCCCTGCCCGTCGATCGGACGCGCGAGGCCGTCGAGCACGCGGCCGAGGCAGCCGCGGCCGGCCGGGACGCTGGCGCGCGGCGCGCGCAGCTGGACGCGCGCGCCGGGCTCGATCCCGGCGCGCTCCCCGAGCGCCATCACGATGCTGTGCCGCTCGCGGAAGCCGACCACCTCGGCGAGCGTCGCGCCGCCGCCGGGCGTCGCGACCTCGCAGACGGCGCCGATCGGCGCGCGGATGCCCGCGACCTCGAGCGCATCCCCGGCCGCCGAGACGACGCGGCCGCCGCGCGGCGCGGTGTCGACCTGCGCGAGCCGCGCGCGGCAGCGCGCGAAGAACGCCGCGTCGGCCGCCGGCGCCGCGCTCACGCGGCCTCCGTGCCGAACTCGGCCGCGAGCGCCTCGGCCACGCGCGAGAGGATCTCGGGGAGGCGCGCCTCGATCTCGACCTCGGCGCCCTCGAGCGCGAAGTCGCCGGGCTCGAGCGCGGGGTCCTCGACCACCGCGAGGTCGGCGCTCGCGCGCACCTGCTCGAGCCGCGCGGCGAGGCCGTGGGAGAGCGCCGCGAACTCCGGGCTCGCGAGGCGCAGGCGCAGCGGGCGCTCGGGCGCGAGTCCGGCGAGCGCGCGCTCGACGCAGGCCGCGAGCGCGTTCGGATCGCTGCGCACCTCGCGCGCGAGCACCGCGCGCGCGATCGCGAGCGCGAGCTCCACCGCGCAGTGCCGGTGCAGGGCGAGGTAGTCGGGCGGGCGCTCGCGCAGCGCCTGGGCCGCGGCTTCGAGCGCGCCCGCGGCGCGCTCGAGCGCCGCGTGCTCGCGAGCCGAGTCGCGCGCCTCGGCCGCGGCGCGCCCGCGCGCGGCGGCCTCCTCGGCCTCGGCCGCCGCGGCAGCAGCGGCGGCCTTCGCCGTGCGCGCGAGCCACGGGGCCTCTCCGCCCACGAAGTCGCGGCGCGCGCCGCTCTCGGGCGCGGGCTCAAACGAGGACATCGCCGCCGCCTCCGATCTCGATGCGGATCGCGCCCTCGGCCTCGAGCCGGCGCGCGATCTCGATGATCTCGCGCTGCACCTTCTCGACGTCGGAGAGCTTGATCGGGCCCTGCAGCTCCATGTCCTCCCTGATCTGGTCGCCGGCGCGCTTGCTCACGTTCGCGAAGATGCGCTTCTTGATCTCCTCGGTGCCGGTGCGCAGCGCGATCACGAGGCGGTCGCTCGGCACCTCGCGCAGCAGCTGCTGGAACGAGCGGTCGGAGAGGCAGACGAGGTCGTTGAAGGTCAGCATGCGGTTGCGGATCGCGCCCGCGAGCTCTTCGTTGCGGCTCTGGATTCCGTCGAGGATCGACGAGCTCGCGGCCTTGTCGACGCTGTTCAGGAGCTTTGCGACGGCCTCGGTGCCGCCGAGATGGGCCGCGTCGCCGGGCGGGCGCCCGAAGAGCTCCGCCACGCCCTCCTCGAGATCGGTCAGGATCTCGGTCGCGACCGACTCGAGCTCTGCCAGCCCGAGCACGATCTCGCTGCGCAGCGCCTCCGGAAAGTGCTCGAGCACGCTCGCGCCGCGGTCCGAGGGCAGCTGCGAGAGCACGAGCGCGATCGTCTGGGGATGCTCGCCGGAGAGCGTCTCCGCGATGAACTGCGGCGAGAAGGGCAGGAGCGTCCACTCGATCCGCTTGTCCTCTTCGCCGAGGCGGTCGAGCACGCGCTTCGCGCGCTCGTCGGGGAGCGTCGCCTCCGCGATGAAGCGCGCGCGATCGGCGCCGCCGCGCATCTCGATCTCGCGCCGGGCCATCGCCTCGCGGAACTCCGCCATCACGCGCATCTGGATCTCGGGCGGGACGACGTCGAAGCGCGCGACGGCGGAGAGGATCCGCTCGATCTCCTTGTCGTCGAGGCTGTTCAGGTACTCGCGCGCGATCGCCTGCGGGATCGACAGCACGAAGACCGCGGCCTTCTCCGAGCCCGAGAGTCGATCCCAGTCCATCGGCTAGCGCTCGGAGAGCCAGGTGCGCAGCGCGCGCAGCGCGTCGTCGCTGTTCGCGGCCGCGAGCGCCGCGACGTTCTGGCCGCGGTTCGCGCCCTCGAGCAGTCCCTCGAGCCCGGTCGCGGGCGCGGCTCCCTGCGCGAGCTGGTTCGCGAGGTCCTCGGCGCGGATCGGCGTCTGGGGCGCGGCCGCGAGCGCGAGGCGCTCCGTGATCGGCTTCACGACGAGCCGCGCGAAGAGCACGAGCGCCGCGAGGATCCCGACCACGCGCAGCGCGTTCGAGACGAGGATCCAGAGCTCCGGGGTGAGTCCGCCGGCGGGCTCTTCGAGCGGGATCGGGCGGAAGGCCGCGCTCGTCACGACGATCTTGTCGCCGCGCTCCTCGTCGAAGCCGATCGCGCGCTTCGCGAGCTGCTCGAACTTGACGAGGGAATCCGCGTCCCACGCGACGTACCTGCCGTCCGCGCTCGGCGCGCCGTCGACGAGCACCGCGACGTCCAGCCTGCGGGTCCCGCCGGCGGGCGAGTGCACGCGGTTCACGGTCTTGCTGATCTCGTAGTTCGTGGTCTCCGTGCTGCGCGTCGAGCGCGTGCCGGGCTGTCCGCTCGCGCCGCCGGCGAGCTCGCTGCTCTGCGAGCCGACGCCCGGGACGCCGGAGGGCTCGAGGTCCTCGCTGGATTCCTCCTTGTTGATCTCCTCGCTGCGCGCGACCTGCGAATCCGGATCGAAGCGCTCCTCGTTCGACTCGCGCTCGGTCCAGTCGAGCTCGGCGCGCACGCGCGCGACGACCCTGCCGGCGCCGACCGTGGGCTCGAGGATCGACTGGATGCGCGCGGCGAGCTCGGCCTCGAGCTTGCCCTGGTGCGCGAGCGCGCCCGAACTCGCTGCGGCGGGGCCCGTCTCGTGGCCGGCCGAGAGCAGCTGGCCGCGGTCGTCGACCAGCGTCACGCGCGCGGGTTCGAGGCCCTCGACGCTCGAGGCGACGAGGTGGACGATGCCGCGCGTCTGGTCCGGCTCGAGCGCGGTGCCGCCGCGCAGCCTCACCACCACCGAGGCGCTCGCGGACTGGCCGCGGCTCGACGCGTAGCGCCGCTCGGGGATCGCGAGCTGCACGCGCGCGCGCTCGACCGGCGCGAGCTGCTCGATGCTGCGCGAGAGCTCGCCCTGCAGCGCGCGCTGGTAGTTCACGCGGTTCACGAAGTCCGGCAGGCCGAAGCTGCCCTTGTCGAAGATCTCGAAGCCGGGACCGCCGCCGGAGGGCAGGCCCTGGCCGGCGAGCCGGATGCGCGCCTCGTAGACCTTCTCGGCCGGCACGAAGATCGAGGTGCCGCCGTCCTCGAGCCGGTAGGAGATCTTCTGTGCGCCGAGCTCCTGTACGACGCGCGAGGCCTCGGCCTCCTCGAGACCGCGAAAGAGCAGCCGTTCCTCGATGCGGCCACCGGAGAGCGCGAGCCAGCCGAAGAAGAGCAGCGAGCCCGCGCCCGTGAAGAGCAGCGCCGCGAGCTGGCCGCGCGGCATCGCCTGGGCCTGCGCGAGGAGCTTCTGGATCCGTTCGTTCATGCTTCAGACCTGCAGCCGCATGATTTCTTGGTAGGCGTCGAGGATCCGGTTGCGCAGGGTGACGACGAAGCGCAGCGAGACGTCGGCGTGCGAGGTCGCGAGCATCGCGTCGACCACGTCGCCCTTGCCCTCCGCGAGGTCGCGCGCGGCGCGCTCGGCGGCGATCTGGTCGCGGTTGGCCTGTTGCACCGCGCCCTCGAGCAGCTCCGCGAAGGCCGCCCCGGCGGACGCGCGGGCCTCGCGCGCGGCGGAGTCTCCGGAGGGCGCGCCCGCGCGCGCGAGCAGGTCGGGCCGCGCGCCAGGCGCCTCTGCGCTCGCACCGATCAGCGAGTTCAGCTCCGTCACGGCTAGCGCCCGATCTGCAGCGCCGCGTCGGTGATCTCGCGCACCTTGGCCAGGGTCAGCAGGTTGGCCTGGAAGGAGCGCGCCGCGGCGATCATGTTGGCCATCTCCTCGACGATCTCGACGTGGGGCAGCGCGACGAAGCCCTGCTCGTCGGCGTCCGGGTGGCCGGGCTGGTAGCGCTGGATCGGCGGGCGCGGGTCCTCGCTGACCCGCTCCACCTCGACCTTGTGGAGCGCGCGGTCGAGCGCGTTCGCGAAGGCCGGCGCGACCTTCTCGGCCGCGAAGACCGGGTCCTGGCGCCGGTAGGGCCCGCCGCGCTCGGTGCGCGTGGTCTCGGCGTTGGCGAGATTCGAGGCCGTGACGGCCAGGCGCGCGCGCTGCGCGGCGAGGCCGGAGGCTGCAATGTCGGAGACGTCGCCGAGCTTCATGCTCTTCCCTCCCTGGAATGCGACTAGCGCGGCTCGCCGGTCGCCGCGATGCGCGCGAGCGCGATGAGTCGCGCGAGCACCGCGGCCTGCTGGCTGAACTGGCCCGCATTGCGCGAGACCTCGAGGACTTCCTGTCCGAGGTCCACGCCGTTGCGATCCGGGCTCCGGCTCGGGGGCTCGATCTCGACGCGGTGCCCGCCGGGCCCGCGCGAGGCCCCGGCGAGGTGGCGCGGGTCCGTCTGCGCCATCGCGTTCGCGAGCGCGTCCTCGAAGTGCAGCTCCGCGCGCCGGTAGCCCGGCGTGTCCGCGTTCGCGAGATTCGCCGCGAGCACGCCCTGGCGCTGGACGCGGAAGCGCAGGCTCCGCTCCAGATCCGGAACGGCGCCCGCGAGCAGTCCTTCGACCGGGTTCGGAGCCATCGCCGCACTCCATCGCAAGCGGCGTGCCAGACCGGGCCGCTGCGCCGGGATCGAGCGATTCCGGGGAGTTGCGCAAGCCCTGCGGCGGTCCGGGCGCGCGCGGCATTTCAGCTTGAACGAGGTGCTGGGAAAGATCTTCCGATTCGAACGCGCCGCGCGCTCTAGTCGCGCGCCGCGAGCCGGTAGCGCTGCAGCTTGTTCCGCAGCGTGCGCACGCTGATCCCGAGCGCGCGCGAGGCGTGGGTGCGGTTGCCGGCGGCCGCCGCGAGCGCGCGCTCGATCGCCTCGCGCTCGAGCGCGCGCAGGTCGAGCGAATCGCGCGCGGGCGGCGCCGCGCGGCGCAGGCGCGGGTCGAGCAGCGCCGAGACCTCGATGCGCGCGCCGCAGCCCGTGATCACCGCGCGCCGCATCAGGTTCTCGAGCTCGGCGAGGTTCCCGCGAAAGGGGTGCTCCGCGAGCGCCGCGAGCGCCTCGCTGCCGAGCTCGGGCGGCAGCGCCCCGCGCTCGGCGGCCGTGCGCGCGAGGAAGTGCCGGGCGAGGTCGGGCAGGTCTTCGAGGCGCTCGCGCAGCGGCGGGAGCTCGAGCGCGGCGCCCGAGAGGCGCAGCCAGAGATCGGGCAGCAGGCCCGCTGCGGCGCCGCGCAGCGAGCCGCGCGCGGTCGCGACGAGGCGCGGGGAGTCTTTGGAGCGCGGCTCGAGCAGCCGCTCGAGCAGCTCCCGCTGCAGCGCCGGGGAGAGCTCCGAGAGCCCCGAGAGCAGCAGGCTGCCGCCGCGCGCCGCGTCCCAGGCGCGCGCGAGGCGCGCGTCGGCCGCGCGCGCGGGCGCGGCGTCGCTCGCGTCGAGCCACTCGCTGCCGTCGGCGCAGACGAGCGGGGCGCCGCAGCGCGGGCCGCGCGCGTGGATGCGCCGCGCGAGCCAGCGCCGGCCGCTGCCGTGCTCGCCGAGGAGCAGCACCGGCGCGTTGCCGCGCGCGAGCGCGTCCGCGTGGCGCAGGAGCGACTGCACGCGCGGCGAGCGCGATGCCGGCGCCTGCGCGAGGCCCGCGCGCGCGCGCAGCAGGCCGGCGAGCAGATCCAGCAGCGCGCTCGCGGCAAAGGGCGTGCGCAGCGCGGCCGCGGCGCCCCGGCGCCTGAGCTCGAGCGCGCGCTCGGGCGTGAGCTCGGAGCTCGTCGCGAGCACGGGAGCCGGCGCCAGCGCGGCGCAGAGCGCGTCGAGTCGCGGGTCGGGCTGCGAGGCCCGCGTCGCGGCGACCGCGGCGTCGGCGCCGCGCTCCGCGGCGAGCAGCTCGGCGTCGAGCGCGCTGCGCGCGAGGACCGCATAGCCCGCGCGCGCGAGGCACGCGCCGAGCTCGTCGCGCAGCTCCGGATCGGGCTCGCAGAGCAGGATGCGCGGCTTCATCGCGCGAGCCAGAGCCGCGCGCGGCCGGTGTCCGGCGCGGCCGCGAGCTCGAGCGACGCGCCGAGCAGGGCCGCGCTCGCGCGCATCTCGAGCGACGCGAGGCCGGTGGGCGGGCCCGCGTCCGCAGCGCACTCGAGCTCGAGGCCGACTCCGGCCTCGCCCGAGAGCGGCGACACGCGCAGCCAGCCGCCGGCCGGGAGCGAGCGCGCAGCCGCGCGCACGAGACACAGCGCGCCCCGGCGCAGCCGCAGCGCGTCGAGGCGCAGCGGCGCCGCGGGCGCCTGCGGCGCGCGCCAGTCCACTCCGCGCGCGGCCAGCGCGGGCGCGACGCGGGCGCGCAGCGCCGCGAGCGCCTCCGCGGCGTCCACCGCGGCGGCCTCGGGATCGGCGCCGCGCGCGCCGAGCAGCGCGAGCACGCGCTCGATGCCGGAGTCGGCGGCGCGCAGCGCCGCGTCGATCCGCCGGGCGAGGGCCGCGAGCGCCGGCTGCAGCGCCATCGCCTCGAGCTCGCCCGCGGCGAGCGAGACGCGCGCGAGCGGCGTGCGCAGCTCGCGCACGAGCGCGGCGACGAGCTCCGCGCGCTCCGGACTCATTCGCGCAGGGCCTCGGGCAGGCCGAGCTCGCTGCGCAGCCCGCGCAGCACGAGCTCCTGCGCGGCGAGCCGCGTCCAGGGCGACTCCGCGAGCGCGGCCGTCGCGGCGAGCTGCTCGCGCGCGGCTTCCGGGCGCACGGCGAGGCGTCCCGCCCAGTAGCCCGCCTGCGCCCGCAGCGGACCCTCCGGCAGGTCGTGGTAGGCCAGCGCGTAGAGCTCCTGGGCCTGCGGCAGGCCGCCCGCGATGCGCCAGCGCCTCGCCGCGAAGAGCGCGGCGTGGCCGAGCTCCTCGCGCGGCCCCGCGCCCGTCGCGCGCGACAGGCGCAGGAGCTGCGTGTGGAGCAGCCCGCGCAGCTCGGGCGCGTCGGGCAGCTGCAGCGCTGCGCGCGCGAGCAGCGCGAGCTCGGTCGCGCCGAGCGCCTCGGGTCCCTGCGCGCGCGCGAGCAGCCCCGCGGCGGCGGTCTCGGGCTCGCCGGAGCGCAGTCGCGCCTCGGCGAGGATGCGGTGCCAGTCGGGGTCGGCGCCGGGCTTCAGGCTCTCGCGCAGCGCGGCGAGGCGGGCCGAAGTGATGCGGCCCGCGCCCAGGTTCGCGCGCGCGAGCGCGAGTGCGAAGGCCGGCAGCGACTCCTCGCCGAGCTGCGCGCCCGCGCCGCGGTAGACGCCGATCGCGACCTCGGGCAGCCCGAGCTCTTCGTAGCAGGCGCCGAGCTGCAGGAAGGGCGCGGGCACGCGCACGAGCTCCTGGAGCAGCTGCTGGCGCGCGCCGAGCACCTCGACCCGCTCGCGGCAGCCGCTCTTCGCGGCGACGCGCGCGATCGCGCCGGGCAGCTCGGCGCTCGCCATCGCCGAGGTCGCCGCCGAGAGCCGGTCCTGCTGCACTCCGACCAGGAGCCGGATCCCGCGCTCGTGCTCGCCGCGCTCGATCAGCCGCCGCGCGAGCACGACCTGCGCATAGCGCACCACGCCGGGATGTCCCGCCTCGTCGACCGCGCGGCGCAAGGTGCCGATCGTCGTCTCGGGGCCGGTCATCTCGAGCTCGAGGTCGTAGACGCGGACCAGCGCGAGCCAGCCCTCGGGCCGGCCCTTGCGCAGCGCGTAGGCCTCGGCCAGCGCCCGGCGCGCGTCGCGCGGGCGGTGCTGTTCGGAGCGCACGTCGGCGAGTCGCAGCAGCGCGCGCGAGCGCTCGGTGTCGTCCTCGAGCTCGGCGATGCGCTGGCGCAGCCACAGGCTCGCGAGATCGAGGTGGCCGCTCGCGATCGCGGCCTCGGCCGCGCGCTCGCGCGAGGCGCGCGCGGAGGCTCCCGCAGGGCTGCCCGTGTCGAGCAGCGCGCGATAGGCCGGGAAGGCCGCCGCGAGCTCGCCGCGCTGGTAGCGGAGGTCGGCCTCGCGCAGCGCGGCGGCCGCGCGCAGCTCGGCGCGCTGCGAATCCCGCAGCGCGCGGTAGCGCGCGGCGGCCGCTGCGAGCTGGTTCGAGAAGAGCTCGGCCTCGGCGCGCAGGAAGAGCGCGTCCTCGCGCCGCGCCGGCGGATCCGCGGAAGACGCGGCGAGCCGCTCGGCGCGCAGCGCCGAGGCCGCGGCTTCCGGGTGGAGGCCGAGCGCGAGCTCGGCCTGCGCGAGCTCGAGCCACGCGCAGACGAGCAGGGGTGACGGGATCGCGCCGGGCGTGAACCTCCGCAGCGCCTCGCGCGCGCGCGCCCGCTCGCGGTCGGCGCCCGCGCGCTGCAATGCCTCGAGCGCGGCGGCGGGCGCGGCGTCGGGCCCGCTGCGGCTCGCGGCGCGCGCCGCGATCCCGCGGCAGCCGGTGTCGATCGAGATCGGCGGGATGCGCTCCCGCAGCGGGCCGAGGAGCTCGCGCGGGGCCGGCGGCAGCACCGGCAGCGCCCGGGCCATCGGCGCGAGGCAGAGGCTCGCGAGCAGCGCGCAGAGCGGGCGGCGCAGCGCGCCTCGCGCGCGCCGCGGAGCCGGGAGGGGCGCGCCGCTCATGCGCCGCGGGCTTCCGAGCGCCGCCGCAGATCCGCGCGCTGCACCTCGTTGGCGAAGCGCGCGATGGCCTCGCGGTCGTCGCAGTGGATCGCGCGAAACGCGAACGCGAGCAGCAGTCCGGCTTCGGGACCGCGCTTCTCCTGGCAGCGCGCCACGCGCGCGACCGCGCGCACGGGGCGCGGAGCGGGTCCGGGCAGCAGCAGCTCGACGAGCACCAGCGAGTCGAGCGGCAGCGCCTGTTTGGCCGCGAGCGCGACGCCCGCCGCCGAGAGCGCGATGCTCGCGCCGTCGCGCGCGGAGAGCGGCGGCGGCTGGCTCGGATCGAGCTGGTGGAGCACGAGGTCGAGCTTGTGCTCGATCCGCTGCAGGCGGTCGGCGAGCCGCGCCGGGAGCTCGGATTCGCCGTCTCTGGCCTGCTCGATCTCGAGCGCCAGGCGCGCGGCCTCGGCGGCGGCGAGCGGCCGGTAGCGGATCGGAAGCTCCGCGCTCACGCGGAACGCGGCGCGGCTGGTCCCCGTCCCGGCGGCGTTCGGGTCGCTCACGCGCTCGCTCCCGCGGCCGGAGCGATGCGCGCGATCGCCCCGGCCCAGGCGTCGAGCAGCGCGGTCAGCTCGTACTCGAGGCCGTCCGCGAGATCGATCCAGTCGCTGCGCTCGTGGGCCGCGACGAGCGCGCTCAGGCACTGGTCGAGCTCGCTCCGGGTCGCGGCGAGGCCGGGCGCGGCCTCGCCGAGCTCGGCGCGCGCCGCGGCCAGCGCGCCCGAGAGCACGACGAGCGCGTCCACGAGCTCGGCGAGCAGCGGAGCGGCGAGGTCGACGCGCCCGGAGCGGAAGTGCCGGGCGGTCTCGAGCGACGCGCCGCGCACGCGCGGCGCGTACTCGGCCGCGCTCTCGAGGCTCGAGAGCGCGACGCTGCGCGCGCTCACCGCCTCGATCCGGATCTCGCTCCCGGGGCCGAGCGCGATCTCGGCGAAGAGCGCCGGGTCGGGTGCCTCGAAGCGCTGGCCATCGATCTCGAGCTCGCGCACGACCATGCGCGCGGTCTGGGTCGCCTGCCAGTCTGCGAAGAGGGCGCCGAGGTGTCGATAGCGCGCGGGATCGAGCTCGGACTCGCGGCCCTCGCTGCAGATGCGGATCATCGGGACAGCTCCCCCCGCAGACCGGAGAGAGCAAGAGGCGTGCCAGCCGCCGCGGCGACCCGCGCGCGCGAGCGGCAGCGGGAACGCAGCGGCGTTTCAATTCGAAAGCGCGGCGCTTCAGCCTGAACGCGCGCCGGCAATCCGTGCCGGGTCCGCCTTCGCGCTGCGGACCTGCAGCCGGCGGGCGAGCTCCGCGGCGTCGTAGGGCAGCGCGACCACGGTCGTCGCGCCCGCGCGCTGCGCGGCGCGCACGAGCGCGCGCGTCGGCCTCGCGCTCGCGAGCGCGATCGGCAGCCGGCAGCCGCTGCGGCGCAGGTGCTCGATCGCGTCGAGGCCCGAGAGGAGCCCGAGATCGGCGCTCACGACCACGCCGAGATCCGAGGGCGACACCGGCCGCTCGCCCAGATCGGAGGGGTGCAGCGCGCGCACGGGGTGGCCCAGACCCTGCGCGAGCGCGCTGCGCAGGTCCTCGCCGAGCTTCGGGTCCACGAACACGAAGGCGGGCTCCAGCGGCGACTCCGCGGCCGCATCCGGGCCCCCGTCGCCGGCGTATGCGTCGCGGCTCGCAGCGCTCTCGCCCGCCATGGATCAGGCCCCGAGCGACGCGCGCGCGAGGGGTCGGCGCCTGCGCAGGCGCAGCGGCGCTCCGAGCAGCAGGCTCTCGAGCCGCTCCGAGACCTCGCGCGCCTCGCGCAGGCCCGCGAGCGCGAGAGCGAGCGCGCCCTGGGACTCCGCGACGACCTGCGCGGGCGTCGCGTCGGCGAGGTCCGCGCGGTGCTGCGCGGCGATCAGCGGCTGCAGCTCGCGCTGCACGAGGCAATCGATCCAGGGCAGCTCGGCGAGCGCTTCGAAGATCTGCTGCTGCCCGCGCTGCAGCTCCTGCAGGCGCTGCGCGAGCTCCGGGCCGGCCGCGTGCGCGAGGCCGCGCGCGAGCCGCTCGGCCGCCTTCTCGCAGCGCCGGCAGCGCCGCAGGAGGCCCGCGAGCGCGCCGCGCACGCGGCGCAGCGGCTCGCGCAGCTGCTCCGGATCGGCCGGCGTGAAGGCGTCGTGGAGCGCGCGGATGCGCGCGCCCGCGTCGAAGCGCTCGCCCGCGCAGGCCGCGAGCTCGTCGGCGAAGGCGCGGTGCTCGAGCGGCGGGATCCGCGCGCCGCCCTCGGTGCAGTTCACGAGGCGGGTGCCCGAGCGCGCGAGCTGCTCGGCCACGGAGCGGTAGTACTGGATGAAGGTGGCATAGCTCGTCGAGGTCGGGACGCGCCCGCCGTGCCAGCCCTCGACCCAGACCACGCGCTGCGTCGTGAGCCGGCGCATGTGCGCGAGGTTGCCCGCATAGGCCTCGCTGCGCTCTTCCATGTTCGTGTAGCGGAAGCAGGTGCCCTCGACCTCGAAGCCGATGCGCTCGTAGCACGAGCCGCCTGCGTAGACGCGGCCGTTCTCGAAGGCGAGGTCCTGGCCGATCAGCAGCACCGGATCCGCGCCACAGGCCTCGGCCAGGTGCACCGCCGAGAGAGCGACGCTGCCCGCGGCCGAGACGATGCAGGTCTCGCCGAGCTGCCTGGCGATCCAGCTCGCGACCGGCTCGGCGCCGGTGTACGAGACGAAGCGGCTGCGCACCGGAAGCGCGTAGAGACCCGGGTGCGCCTTGGGCGTCAGCACGAGCTGGAGCGCCTCGGTCGGGCCCGAGCGCGTGAGCTGGTGCGCGACGTCGCTGCTCTCGAGCACGTGCACGAGATCGGGCTCGAGGCCCGCGCGGCGCAGCGCGCCGAGGCTCGGCCCGATCGCGATCAGCAGCACCTGCGCGCGGTGGCGCCGGAGCGCCTCGAGCTGCTTGTCGAGCGACGGACCCGCGGCGGCGATCACGGCGGGCCTGCCGCGGAATGCGCCGCGCAGCGCGCCGAAGCCCGGCGAGCGCAGGAAGTGGGGCGCGTTCTCGACCGTCTGGCGCGTCCAGCCCGCGAGCCGCGCGACGCGCGTCGCGATCATCGTGTCGATCGAGTCCTTCGCGCGCGCGAGCCAGCCGACCGCGGCGCGCGCGGCCGCGGGGTCGAGGCGCAGGAGCGCCGGGTGCACGCTCGTCGCGAGGCGCAGGCCCGCGGTGTAGCAGGGGTGGACGAGGTCCGGGAGCTCCGAGGCGTCGCAGCAGACGCGCACCTGCGAGTCGCCGAGCCAGGGCAGCGGCGCGAGCGCGAGGGCCGCCCGCAGGCGCTCGGGATCGGGCTCGAACACGATCAGCGGGACTGCGCGCAGCGCGCGAAACGCGGTGAGGTGATGGCCGAGCGCGAAGCCGACCGCGACCTGCAGGTCGCCCCCGGCGGCGGCCATCTCCTGCGCGAGGCGCAGGCCCTCCTGCTCGGGCTCGTAGCGCGAGCCGAGCAGCACGTCGCCGTCGCGCAGGCTGAGGGCGCCGCGCGGCCCCGCGACGCGCACGACGCGCCCGGATTCCGGCAACCCGCGCAGCTGCAGCGCGAGCGCCGGCGCGCGCTGCGCGAGCAGCTCGAGGTTCTGCTCGAGGATCGGCCCCGCAGCCGTCAAGGGACTCAGACCCGCTGGCTCACGAAACGCACGCCGGGCTCGTCGCGCGGGGTCTGCAGGGCGACGGCGCGCAGCCGCGCGACCTCGCCGAGCTCGCCGCGCAGCCGCTCCTGCGCCTCGCGCGCGAGGCACACGAGCCGCGCGTCCTGCTGCGCGACCTGGCGCAGCACCTCGCGCTCCTCGGCGTCGGGCGCGCCCTGCTCGAGCGCCGCGAAGGCCTCGTTGCGCGCGGCGAGTGCGGTCGCGAGCGCGACCTCGTCGCCGCTCTCGATCGCGATCGCGAGCGACTCGCCGACGGCGGGCAGGGCTGCGATCTCGCGCCGCATCAGCGCGCCGCCTCGAGCGCGGGCGGCCTCGCGGCGATCTCGCGCCAAGCGCCGAGCAGCTCGCCGAGCACGCGCTCGGCCTCCTCGAAGCCGCGGCTCGTGCCCTGGATGTGCGCGTCGAGCACGCGCTCGCTCGCGAAGGCGTAGAGCGTGTCGAGGTTGCGCGCGATTTCGCCGCCCTGCTCGAAGTCGAGCGCGTTGCGCAGCTCGGAGACGATCGCGAGCGTGCGCGTGACGCTCTCGCCGCGCGCCCGCGCGCGCGAGGGCCCCGGGTGCTTCGCGGCGCTCCGGCAGTGGCGCAGCGCCTCCTCGTAGAGCCGCACGATCAGCGCGATCGGGCTCGCGCTCCTGATCTCGGTCTCGCGGTAGCGGTCGATCATGGGGGTGCCGGCCTCAGATCCGATTCAGGAAGCTCGACTGGCTCTGGAGCGAGGCGACCAGCGTCTCGAGGTTCGCGAACTGGCGCCGCAGGTACTCCTCGCGCTTCTCGAGGCGCTGCTCGAAGCGCGAGATCTGGCCTTCGATGCTGCGCAGGCGGTCGTTCACGCCCTGCGTGCGCGCCGCGAAGAAGCTCGGGCGCGGCTTGCCCGTCAGCGGGTCGATCGTCGTGTCGAGGATCGGGTTCAGCGCGCGCGCGAGCGCGGTCGCGATGCCGTCGTTGGCCTCGTCGCCGATCGGCTCGCTGCCCGAGAACAGGCGCTTGACCGCCTCGGGGTTCTTCGCGAGCGCGCTCTTCAGCACGCCCGCGTCGAGCTCGAGGCCGCCGTCGCGCTTGAAGCGGATGCCGATCGCGCTCGCGCTCCGCGGGTCGCTCGCGGGGTCGCCGAAGGAGACCGCGCTGCCGAGCACGCGGCGCACGCGGCTCTCGATCGTCTGCAGCAGCGAGTCGCCCGAGAGCGGCCCGCCCTTCCGCTCCTCGGAGGCGTCGGCCTGGTCGGCCGCGAAGCCGCGCAGCGCGTTGAAGGCGTCGACGAGCTTCTGGACCTTCGCGACGACGGCCTCGTCGTCGCGCGCGACGTCGATCTCGACCTCCTCGCCGATCGCGTTCGTGCTCGAGAGCTTGAGCGTGACGCCCGGGATCAGGTCGCTGACGTCGTTGGAGGCGCGCGTGACCGTGAGGCCGAGGTAGCTCAGGCTTGCGTCGCTGGCCGAGCCGCCGAGCGCGGGGTCGATGAAGGGCGCGGAGGCCGGACCCGAGAGGCTCGTCGCGACCGCGACGTCGTTCGCGACGCCGGTGCGCGTGCCCGAGACGACGAGGCGGTGGCCGCTGCCGTCCGAGATCAGGTCGGCGCGCACCGAGCCGTCGTTGTTGGCGTCGCCGTTGATCGCGTCGCGCAGCTGGGAGAGCGTCGTGGACGCGTCCAGCGAGAGCTGGATGTCGGCCGCGCCGCCGTAGACGATGTCGAAGCTGCCTGCGCCCACGAGCGTGTCGGTCGCGGCGAAGGACGCGGACACGCGGCGAGCGACCGAGGCGAGCGCGTCGACGTGGACGCGGTGGCTCCCGGGCGCCGCGCCGCTGCCGACCTCGGTCTTGAGCACGGACTCGTTGGCCGACGTCGCGGTGTAGCGCAGCAGCTCGTCCGAGCTGCTCCGCGAGCCGAGGCTCGAGCTGCGGTTGTCGATCTCGCGCGCGGCGTTGCGCAGGTCGAGCACGAGCGTGTTGAGCTTGCGGACGGCCTCCTGGCCGGCCTTGATCTCGTCGCGCCGGCGCTCGATCAGCGTGAGCGGGCGGCGCTCGAACTGGATCAGGGAGTCGACGAGAGCGCCCGTGTCGAGGCCGCTCGCGAGGCCACTGAAAGTCGGACGCGCGGCGCGCGTCGGGTCGATCTCGGCCATCTTCGGATTCCCGGGCGGACTTCGGGTCCGGGGAGGCGAGGCCTCCCCGGACCCTGGGTCTCAGCGTTCTGGTGTCTGCGGAGACTTCGAGCCATCGCTTCGGCCCGGCGTCTCGGATCCTGTGTTGACGTCGAAGTAGGGCGTCTCGGAACCAGTGTTAGCGTTGAAGAAGAGACAACGCGGACTGGGTCGTGATGTTGGCCTGCGCCAACACCGCGATGCCAGCCTGCTGGAGCACCTGGTTCCGGGTCAGGATCGCCGTCTCGGCCGCCACGTCCACGTCTCGGATGCGCGATTCGGCGGCCGAGGTGTTCTCGATCGAGACACCCAGGCTGCGGATCGCGGACTCGAGCCGGTTCTGCACCGTACCGAAGGTGCCGCGCAGCGACGCCACCGCGTTGATCGCGCTGTCGAGGGCGGAGAGCACGCCCTTGGCCGCGCTGGCGGTGGAGATCGACAGGCCCGACACGCCGATGCCTGCCGCGGTCGCATCCACGCTCGACACCGAGATCTGATCGTTGCTCGTGTTGTTCGAGCCGATCTGGAAGGTCAGCGTGGTGCTCGTGTTGTTCAGGATCGCCGTGCCGTTGAACTCGGTGACGTTCGCGACGCGGCTGATCTCGGCCACGAGGTCCTGGAACTCGGCGTTGAGCGTCGCGCGCTCGCCGTCGCCGAGCGTGCCGTTGGCCGCCTGGATCGCGAGCTCGCGCAGGCGCACCAGGTTGCCGCTGGTCTCGTCGAGGGCCCCTTCCGCGGTCTGCAGGAAGGAGACGCCGTCGAGCGCGTTCCGCTGGGCCTGACCGAGGCTGCGGACCTCGGCGCGGAAGCGCTCCGAGATCGCGAGGCCCGCGGCGTCGTCGGCAGCGCGGACGATCCGCAGGCCCGACGAGAGACGAGCCAGCGAGCGGCCGAGCTGGTTCGTCGTGTTGACGAGGTTCCGCTGCGCATTCAGCGAATCCACGTTCGTGTTGATTCGAAGACCCATGATTCCTCCGTGAAATGAGTCCGCCATCCGTGGCAGACCGGGTCACGGCGCATCCACCAGAACTCCGGGGGGGTACGCCTCGGCTCCGGGGCGCGCGGCACGTCCGCGAGCCCCGAGGCCGGCCGGGAGAACTGCAAGCGAGGTGCCACGCGGAAGCGCTCGGGGGGTTCCGGCCTCGCTCGCGGGCCCGGCGAGCGCGCCCGCGCGGCCTTCGGCCGCGGTCCTGCGCAGGGGCTGCGAGCGGCCGAGCTCGGGTGTTATGCGGATCCGGGGCCGGCCGCGGCATTTCAGCTCGCAGCGCGGCTCGCGATTTGAAACGCGCGGGCCGCGGCGCGCGCCCGCGCGCGGCCGCAGCGGGCCGGAGAGCGGCACCCTTCTTGCTTGGCGGCTGCGCATGGGGCTGGACGCCGCTGCGCTTCCCGCGCGCTCGCAGCCCGCCGCAGCCGCGCGCGGCGAGGTCGTGATCGAGCGCGCGGCGCCGGCAGGGGCTCTGCGCGCGGAGCTGCTCGACTGGCTCGACGACGGTCTGCGCGGCGGCCGCCGCGGGCGCCTGCTCGCGGAATACGGGCCGCTGCTCGAGGAGCCCGGCGCGGCGCATCACGTCGTCTGCCGCATCGCGGGCGAGCCGGTCTCGCACGTGCTCTGGCGCGTCGCGGAGGCGCGCGCGGGCGGCGTCGCGCTCCCGGTCGGGATGCTCGGCCTCGTCTACACCGATCCGCGCGCGCGCGGCCGCGGGCTCGCAGGGCGCGCGCTGCGCGCCGCGCTCGAAGAGATCGCCGCGCGCGGCGCCGTGCTCGCGGCGCTCTGGAGCGAGAAGCGCGACTTCTACGCGCGGCTCGGCTTCGAGGCGGCGGGGGTCGAGCGCATGCTGCGCATCGACGCGTCGCTCTGCGCGGCCGCGCGCGCGGCGCTCGGCTCGCGCGCCGGGCTCGAGGTCTCGCGCGCGCGGCCGGGCGATGGGCCCGCGCTAGACGCGCTCTACGCGGCGAAATCGGCGCGGCTCGCGCGTCCGAGCGGCTGGCTCGCGCGCCTCGCGGCCGCGCCGGACTGCGAGCTGCGCGTCGCGCGCGCGCAGGGCAGGGTGGTCGCCTACGCCGCCTGCGGGCGCGGCGACGATCTGCAGGGCGTGGTCCACGAGTGGGCCGGCGAGCCGGACGCGGTGCTCGCCTGCGCGTCGGACCTGCTGGGCGGACGCCCGGCGCTCCTGATGCTCGCGGGCCCCGAGCTCGAAGCGCCGGTGCGCGCGCTGCGCGTGGTCGGCGCCGAGGAGCTGCGCGGCAGCCTCGCGCTGATCCGCGTGCTCGACCCGGCCCGCCTGCCGGGTGGCCTCGAGGCCCTCTCGGCGAGCGACCCACGCGCCGGCTGGCCCCTCTTCCTCTGGGGCTTCGACTCGATCTGAACGAGCAGCGCAGAGAAGAAAAAGGGGAAGGCAGAACGGGGACGGTCTTCACGAGTTGTGGATTCTTTAATTCTCCTCGGGAGAATTAAAGAATCCACAACTCGTGAAGACCGTCCCCGCCTCAGCGCGGGCGGACGGGGGCTCGGGTGGGGTGGTTGCCGGTTTCGAGGATGACCTGCGCGCCGCGGCGCGTGTGCGCGTCGATCAGCAGCGGCGCGGCGAGGTTCAGATGGACCGCGCCGTCTCGCACGTCGGCGATGCAGAGCAGCTCGAGCGGACCCGGCTCGCTGGCACCAACGGCACAGAGGTGGTGCGGGCCGAGCTCCGGCTGATAGGCCGGGAAGAACTGGAAGGGGTCCGTCACGACGAAGGCGAGCTCCTGGTCGGCGCAGATCAGCCAGCCGAAGACGGAGCTCGTGTCGTGCTCGCGCAGCAGGAAGCGGCGGGCGTCCGGGAAGCCCGGCAGGCCGTCGAAGTGCAGGATCTCGGCCGGGTCGGCGTCGAGGGTGCCGAAGCGCTGGGTCTCGATCTTCACGCGTTCCACCGGGTTCCTCCCCCTGGCCTGTCCGACCTGGGCTCGATCTCGAGCAGCGCGCCGAGCTCCGTCTGCTCCGTGCAGGCGGCGGCCTGGTTCGCATCTGCGATGCGCTCGATGATCTCCTCGCGGTGCACCGGGACGTCCGCGGGCGCGTCGATCGCGAGGCGCACGCGGCCCCCCGACACCGACACGACCCGCACCATCAGCGTGCCGCCGATCCGGATCGCCTCCCCGGGCTTGCGCGAGAGCACCAGCACCGCGGCCTACTGCAGGAAGTCCAGCAGCGAGGGCTGGATCGCGCGCGCGGTGACCTGCAGCGACGCCTGCAGCAGCGTCTGCTGGTGCGCGAGCGCGGAGTAGACCTCGACCGAATCGGCGTCCTCGGCCGAGGACAGCTGGCCCGCGAGGTCGACGCCGCGCCGCGAGAGGACCGCATCGGCTGCCTCGACTCGCGTGAGCCGGCCGCCCACCCGGGCGCGCTCCACGTCGAGCTGCTCCTGGCCGCGCGCGATGCGGTCCAGACTCGCGGCGATGCCGGCGCGGTCGTTGCTCTCGAGCGACTGCCAGAGCGAGGCGAGCACGTCGAAGAGGTCCTCGCGCGTCGCGTCGGGGCTGCCGCTGCCGTCGGCGTCGCCGAGGAAGACGCGCCGCCCGTCGAGCGTGGTCCGGACCAGGATGCCCTCTTCGATCTCGAGCTCGATCTCGGCGCCGTCGCCGCCGTAGCTCACGACCGGCGCAGGGCTGCCGTCGGCGAAGCTCCCGCTCTGCTCGAAGGCGCGCTGACCCGTCGCGTAGCCCCCGAAGAGGTAGGCGCCCTGATGGCGCAGGTTGCTCGTCGCGACGAGCTGCTCGTGGAGCTGCGCGATCTCGGCGGCGACCAGGCGCCGCGAGCCCGCATCGGCGGTGTCGTTGGCCGCCTGGGTCGCGAGCTCGCGCGCGCGCACGAGCACGTCGTTCGCGTGGCCGAGCTGCGTGTCCACGGTCTCGAGGCGCGCCCGCGCGTGCTCGACGCTCTTCGCGAGGCGTTCGCCGCTCTCGATCTCGGCGCGCAGCAGGGCTGCGCGGCTCGCGTCGCTGGGATCGTCGGAGGGCCGGTTCACGCGCAGGCCCGAGGAGGCCTGCTCCTGCAGCTCGAGCAGCTGCCGCCGCACCCGCAGGTTGTCGGCGAGGGCCGTCCGCTGGACCATGTTCTGGGTCACGCGCACCGCGAATCCTCCTAGAGCACCGAGACCAGGTCTTCGAGCAGCGTCTGCACCGTGCTGATCACGCGCGCGTTCGCCTGGAAGGCCGCCTGCAGCTGCATCAGGCGCGTGACCTCCTCGTCGATCGACACGCCCGAGATCTCGTCGCGCTGCGACTCGAAGAGCTCGAGCGCGCGCTCGTGCTGCAGCAGCGCGCTCTGGAAGCTCTTCGCCTCGACGCCGACCTCGCCGATGATCGACGCCGCGTGTCCGAGCAGCGTGCGCGTCGGGCCGCTCGGGGAGCCCGGCGCGTCGCCGGGCAGCGCGAGTGCGATGCCCTGGTCGCGCAGCGCGGCGAGCGCCTGCGCGTTCCGGTTGTCTCCCGGCGCGGGGCCGAGACCGCCCGCGGCGATCGCGTCGAGGTCGGCCGCGATGGCCGCGTCGAGCGCGAGGGCCTGGGCGGCATCCTCGACCGCGGCCGGCGCGGCGAAGAAGTCGCGGCCCGTCTGGCCGTCGAGACCGTAGCCGGCGCGGTGCACCCCGTTCACGCTCGTCGCGACGTTGTAGGCGAGCACGTCGAGCGAGCGGATCGCGTCGGCCGTGAGCGTGTCGCGCGCGCGCAGGAGGCCGCCGAGCTCGCCCGCGCCGAGGTCGGCCGTGATGTCGATCGGCCCCGAGCTGGAGTCGCGCATCACGCGCGCGAAGCCCGGGTCGAAGGGGTGGCTCGGGTCGGGGCTGACCGAGAGCCCGTGCACGAGCGTGCGCTCGACGAGCGCGTGGCCGCCCCCGGTCAGGACGGTGACCGAGCCGTTCGACTCCTCGAAGCTCTGCACTCCGATCTTCTCGGAGAGCTGCATCAGGAGATCGTCGCGCTGGTCGCGCAGGTCGTTCGCGGGCGCCTGCGCGTCGCCCGCGATGATGCGTCCGTTGAGCTCGGCGATGCGCTCGAGCACCGATTGGATCTCGGGCACGAGCTGCGCGATCGATCGGTTCGCGTTCGACTGCTCCTCGCGCAGGCGCGCGTCGGCCCTGCGGACCGCGTCGACGAGGTGCTGGGCCGCCATGCGCACGCCCTCGCGCTCGGGGCCCCCGCCCGCGGCCGAGGACGCGAGCTCGCCGAAGGCCGAGTAGAGCTTCGCGAGCGCGTCCGCGAGGCCCTCGCCCTGCTGCTCGTTGAAGACCTGCTGGATCGCGTCGAGGCTCTGGCTCTGGCTGCGCAGCGAGCCGCCGTTGCTGCGCTCGGCGAGCAGCCGCAGCTGCACGTAGGGATCGTGGGCGCGGTCGATCGTGATCTGCTCGACTCCGTTTCCGATCGCGCCCTCGGCGACGTGGGTCGGCAGGCTCGCCTGCACGACCTGGCGCTGGCGCGAGTAGCCGGGCGTGTGGACGTTCGCGATGTTGTGCGACGTCGTGCGCACGCCGGCCTGGGTCACGCGCATCGCGCGGCCCGAGATGTCGAGGACTCCGAACAGGCCCGTCATGGCGCCTCGCTAGACCGCCTGGCGCAGCAGCGTGCCGCGCGCGGCCGGGTGCGGCGTGCCGCTCTGGTCGTAGAGCCCGGGGCCGTTGCCGATGCGGCCGAGCAGCTCGAGGGTCAGGCGCACCTGGCCCAGGGATTCCCCCGAGAGCGTCGCGTTCAGGTCGAGCAGCTCGCGCACCGCGGCGACGAGCGAGCCGAGGCGCGAGTGCAGGTCGCGCAGCTCGGCGCCGCGCTGGGGAACCTGCTCCGCGAGCGCGGCGAGGCGCGGGCGCTCGAGCCCGAGCTGCGCGGCGAGTCGCGCTGTGACCTCGCGCCGGCTCTCCTCGAGCAGCTGGGCCTCGTCGACGAGCGCGGTCTTGTGGCCGACGGCGAGCTCGAGGCGCGCGGCGTCGAGCTCGAGGATCGCGACGCGCTCCTCTTGCAGCACGTCGCGCAGCTCGAGGTAGAGCTTCTCCTCGGCCTCGAGCACCGGGAGCAGCGCGTCGACGAGCTCGGCCGCGCTCATTCCGCGGGCTCCTCGCGCGCGTCCGCTTCGAGCAGGCGCGCGATGCCGAGCCCCCCGCGCTCGCCCACCTGGCTCGCGACCTCCTGCAGGTAGAGCTCGCGGTACATGCGCGAGGCCGAGCCGCCGTCGAGCAGCGGCTCCTTCGAGAGCGGCGCCGAGGCGTGGGCAAAGATCTGCCCCAGCAGGAAGCCCTCGAACTTCGCCGCGGCTTCGCGCAGCGCCGTCGCGTCCGCGGCGCGCGAGAGCGAGCCGGCCGCGCGCTCCGCGCGCTGATCCCGCGCCAGATCCTCGATCCGCAGCGTCACAGGATCTCCAGCTCGGCCGAGAGCGCGCCCGCGGCGCGGATCGCCTGCAGGATCGCGATCAGGTCGCGCGGCGTCACGCCGAGCGCGTTCAGTCCGCGCACCAGCTCGGCGATCGTGACGGGTCCCTGGACGAGCGTGAGCTGGGCAGCCTCCTCTTCGACCGTCAGGTCCTGGTTCTGGACCACGACGGTCTCGCCGAGGCGCGAGAAGGGCTCCGGCTGGGACACCTGGTTCTCGGCCCGCACCGTCACGGTCAGGTTGCCGTGCGCGACCGCGACCGTGGAGATGCTCACGTCCGCGCCCATCACGACGGTCCCGGTGCGCTCGTTCAGCACGACCCGCGCGCGGTGATCGGGCCGCACCTCGATCGCCTCGACCTGCGCGAGGAAGCGCACGATCGCCTCGTCGCCGCCCGCGGGCAGTGCAAGTTGAATCGTCCCCGCATCGACGGCCCTGGCGACCCCGGAGCCGAGCGCCGCGTTGATCGCGGCGGCCGTGCGCAGCGCGGTCGTGAAGTCCGGAATGCCGAGAGCGAGCTCGAGCTGGCTGCGCGAGGAGAGCAGGTTCAGGAGCTCGCGCTCGACCGTCGCGCCCGAGGCGATCCGGCCCACGGTCGGGTGGTTCTTCTGCTGGGTCGGACCCGCGCCGCCGCCCGCCGAGAAGCCGCCGACCGAGACGGGGCCCTGCGCGATCGCGTAGACCTGCCCGTCCGTGCCGAAGAGCGGCGTCATGAGCAGCGTGCCGCCCTCGAGGCTGGTCGCGTCGCCGAGCGAGGAGATCACCGCGTCGAGGCGCGAGCCGTTGCGCGCGAAGGCCGGCAGGCTCGAGGTCACCATCACCGCGGCGACGTTCTTGACCTGGACCGCCTCCGCATCGATGCCGATGCCGAGCTTCGCGAGCAGGCTCGAGAGCGAGCGCACGGTGAACTCGGTGCCGGTCTTGTCGCCGCTGCCGTTGAGGCCGACCACGAGGCCGTAGCCGATGATCTGGTTCTCGCGCACGCCCTTGACGGCCGCGAGGTCCTTCACGCGCGCGGCGAGGCCGGGCGGCGCCGCGCCGAGCAGGAGCGCGAGCGCGAGCGCGCCGCGGGCGGCGCGCGATTTCAGAAGGGATAGGCCCAATCGAGGATCCTCGCGCCCCAGCCGGGCCGCTGTTTGTCGTCGATCACGCCGAGGCCGTCGATCGTGAGCCGCGCCTCGGCGAGCACCGTGGACGACACGGTGTTCCCGATGCTGATGTCCTCCTGGCGCACGAGGCCTTCGAGCGTCAGCAGTTGCTCCTCGTGGTTGATCGTGATCGAGCGCCGGCCGCGGACGTGGAACACGCCGCCGGGCAGCACCGAGAGCACGCGGCAGGTGATCACGCCCTCGAACTGGCCCTCGCGGCTCGTGCTGCCCTCGCCCTCGAACTTGTTCTCGTTCGAGGCGGTCAGGATGTTGGCCTCGGCGCTGTCCGCGCCGCCGACTCCGGGACCGCCGATCCCGAGCAGGCCGAAGAGCGTCTTGAAGCCGGTCGTGATCAGGTCGGTGAAGCCGACGTCCGACGAGAGCGAGTTGCTGAGCTCGCCCTTGCGGCCGAGGCCGGTCTGGGCGCGGCCCTCGGCGCGGATGTCCTCGGCGATCCGGACCGTCACGAGGTCGCCGACGCCGCGCGCCTTCTGGTCGAAGAACAGGAAGGAGCCCGCCGGCTGCGCGCCGCGCCAGATCGCGCCGGGCTCGGGCTCGGGCGTGGCCGCCACGGGCAGCGGGGCGTAGTCGAAGGGCTGCTGGCCGGAGCGCAGCGAGTGCTCGATGCAGCCGCTCGCGAGCCCGCCGAGCGCGCAGAGCAGCGCTGCAAGCGCGCGGGCTCGCGGCAGGCGCAGCCAGGGGTCGCGCCCCGCGCAGCGAGCCGCAGGCGAGCGGAGCTCGTCAGAAGTGCACATGCACGACCCCGTCGGCCGCGAGGATGCCTACGATCTCGCGCTTCGAGTCCGGATTCAGCACGCGCAGGCGCTGCCCGACGCGGCCGTCGCTGCGCGCCTCGCCGAGTGCGTCGATGCGCAGCGCGCCGCTCTGCATCTGGATCCGCACGAGCTCGCCGCGCGCGACGAGCGGCGGGTCGGTCACGAGCTCGGGGCGCCACGCGCTGCCGGCCGAGATCGAGCGCGCGGTGGTGCGGCCGACGAGCTCCGCGGGGTCCTCCACGGCCTCGCGCGGGACCTGCGAGGCGGGCAGCTCGCGCCAGCGCAGGTCGCTCTCCGCGATCACCTCGCCGCGGCCGAGCCGGCGCGACGCGATGAGCACGCGCCGCGGTCGCGCGACGCTCACCGTGACGACGCCGCGGCGCAGCTCCAGGTCGCCCTGCTTCATCACGATCGTGATCGGGGTCGGGCCCGAGAAGTCCTGGCTCTCGTGCACCGAGAGATCGATCTGGGCGGTCTCGGCCTGCTCCGCGGGCAGCCGGAAGTCGTTCAGCGAGGGCACCTGGACCTGGCGCGGATCCACGCCCGCGCGCTGGCTCACGAGGGCGACGAGCAGCTCGCGCAGCGCGGGCGCGACCACGAGGCTGCCGCTCGCTGCGGGCGCTGCGCTGTCGCTGCCCGCGCGCGCCCTCTCCGCAGCGAGCAGGCAGGCGGCGAGCGCCAGCGCGGTGCAGGCGAGGCGTCGCGAGCTGGAGGCGCGCATGCGCTAGGCCGTCACGCTGGTGGCGGTCTGCAGCATCTCGTCGCCGGCCTGGATCACGCGCGAGTTCACCTCGAAGGCGCGCTGGGCCAGGATCATGTTCACGAGCTCCTCGGCGACGTTGACGTTGCTCGTCTCGAGGAAGCTCTGGACGATCCCGCCGTAGCCGTCGCTGTCGGGCGTTCCGGTCTGCGGATCGCCCGAGGCCTCGGTCGGCGCGTAGGCGTTCTCGCCGAGCGCGCGCAGGCCGGCCGGGTTGCTGAAGCTCGCGAGCTGGATCTGGCCGAGGTTCGCGGGGCTGGTCTGGCCCGCGAGCGTCGCCGAGACGCTGCCGTCGCGCAGGATCGTGACCTGGATCGCGTCGTTCGGGATCTGGATCTGCGGCACCAGCAGGTGGCCGTGCGAGGAGACGACGTTGCCGTCGCGGTCGCGGTGGAAGGAGCCGTCGCGCGTGTAGAGCGTCTCGCCGCCGGCCTTCTGCAGCTGGAAGAAGCCGTTGCCGTCGATCGCGACGTCGAGCTCGCCGCCGGTGTTCTGGCGGTCTCCCGGGCTGAAGATGCGGCTCACGCTCGCGGGTCGCACGCCGTGGCCGATCTGCGCGCCGGTCGGCAGCGCCTCGCCGCCGGTCGCCGAGGCGCCCGGCGCGGTCAGCATCTCGTAGAACAGGTCCTCGAACTCGGGCCGCCACTTCTTGAAGCCCGTGGTCGTGACGTTCGCGAGGTTGTTCGCGATCGCATCGATGCGCAGCTGCTGCGCCTCCATGCCGCTCGCGGCCGTGAAGAGGGATCTCACCGGTTGACCTCCTGCAGCAGCTGCTGCGTGGCTTCGTCCTGGGTCTGCAGCATGCGCATCTCGACGTCGAAGGCGCGCTGCAGCGCGACCAGGCGCGCGAGCTCCGAGACCGGAGCGACGTTCGAGCGCTCGAGCGAGGCCGCCGCGAGCGCGGGCTCCGCGACGTCGCTGCGCGCGGCGCCCGGCAGCGCCTCCCAGAGATTGCCGCCGGACTTCGCGAGCTCGTGGTTCGGGAACTCGACGAGCAGCAGGCGCCCGAGGCTCTGGCCGCGATCGCCCAGCACCTCGCCCGAGGGCGAGATCCGGGCGTCCCCCGCGACCGCGATCGGCCCGCCGAGACCGAGCACCGGATCGCCCGCGGGCGTCGCGAGCTGGCCGGCCGCGTTCACGCGGAAGGAGCCCGCGCGCGTGAAGCGCGGGCCGTCGGCGGTCTCGATCTCGAAGAAGCCGGGGCCCTGGATCGCGACGTCGAGCGGATTGCCCGTGAACTGCGCCGCGCCGGGCGTGAAGTCGGTCGCGCCGCCATCGACCCCGACGCGCGTCATGCCCGGGCTGCCCGGCACGGGCAGGCCCGCGGCCTCGAGCGCCTGCTCGAGCGCGGAGCGGAAGAGCGTGAGGTCGCGCTTGTAGCCGGTGGTCTCGGCGTTCGCGAGGTTGTTCGAAACCGTCTCGAGATCGCGCAGCCGCGCGATCGCGCCCGAAACCGAGACGAAGAGATCGTCGGCCATCCTGGCCCCCCTGCGCGGCCGACGCGGGAGTCGGCGCGCGCGAGGGGCACGAGCAAGCCCCGTGCCAGCCGCGCGCGATTCCGGGAAACGCGCGGATCGGCGGGGAGTTGCGCCCGAAGCCGGGCACCCGGCGCGGACCGCGCGAGCGGCCCGCCCGTTCACTCTGGAAGCCCCGGTGGCTTCCACCGGGAAAGATCTTCCGGGTCCGGGGCGAAGCCCGGCGAGCCAGAGGCGGCGGTCGCGCGCCCCGCCTCGAGAGCGTCTCGCGCGGCGGGCCGATGTCCTAGCTTCCAGCGATGCCGGACGCCTCGACGCGGATCGGGAGCCTGCTCGAGCTGCGGCGCTACCCCGTGAAGTCCATGGGCGGCGAGTCGATCCGCGCGAGTCGCCTCGCGCCGGGGCTCGGTCTCGCGGGAGACCGCGCCTGGGCCCTGCGCGACGTCGCGGCCGGCGAGATCCGCGGCGCCAAGCAGCTGCCGGCGCTGCTCGAGTGCAGCGCGCGCTACCTCGAGGAGCCCTGCGGCGCCGAGTCGGCGCCGATCGAGATCGACCTCGGTGCGCTGGGTCGCACCCGCTCGGGCGAGCCCGAGGTCTCTGCGCGGATCAGCCGGCGCATCGGGCGCGACGTGCAGCTCTGCGCGCGCGCGCCGGCCGGAGACGCGGCGCACTACCGCCGCGCCGCGCCGATCCGCGACATGGCATCGGCGCTGCGCGAGGGCAGCGCGCTGTTGCCCGACGAAGCGCTGCCGCCGCTCCGCGACCTGCCGGCGGGCCTGTCGATCCTGAGCGAGTACGTCTCGCCGCCGGGCAGCTACTTCGACTTCTTCGACGTGCATCTGCTCTCGCTGCGCTCGCTCGCGAGCCTGGCGGCGCGCGCGCCGGGCTCGCGCATCGACGCGAGGCGCTTCCGCCCGAACCTGCTCGTCGCGCTCGAGCTGCCGGGCGATCCGCGCGCCGACTGGCCGGAGACCGCGCTCGTGGGCCGCACGCTCGCGATCGGGGAGGCCGAGCTCGAGGTCGTGATGCCGATGCTGCGCTGCGTGATGACGACGCACGCGCAGCGCGAGCTGCCGAAGGATCCCGGCATCATGCGCACACTCGTGCGCGAGTGCGAGATGAGCCTCGGAGTGGGAGTGCAGGTGCGCCGGCCCGGTGTCGTGCGCAGCGGAGACGAGATCCAGCTGCGCAAGCGCTGAGCGCGCCGCCTGCGCGCAAGAGGGGAGGAGACGTGGGAATCGAGCGCATCGACCCGGCGGGCCTGTTCCGCCTGGACTCCTTCTGTCAGGTCGTGACCGCGAGCGGGCGCAGTCGCATCGCCTTCATCGCGGGCCAGGGCGCCTTCGACGCGGAGCTCCAGCTCGTCGGCCCCGGCGACCTGCACGCCCAGACGCTGCAGGCCTTCCGCAACCTGCGCAGGGCGGTCGAGTCGCTCGGCGGCAGCGTCGACGACATCGTGAGCAGCCAGATGTTCATCGTCGGAATCGACGCCGAGAAGGTCGGCATCTTCGGCCGCGCGATGGCGGTCGCGCTCGACGGCAGGCCCTTTCCGCCCAACGCCGCGACGATGGTCGGCGTCCAGGGGCTCGCGCTCGAGGGAATGCTCGTGGAGATCAGCGCCGTCGCGGTGCTCGACTGACGCGGCCGGTGGACTAGGCGGGCGAGCGCCTCAGGCGCAGCGCGACGATCGCGATCGCGAGCGCGTAGAGCAGGGCGACGCTCGGCTCGGGAGTGTGCACGGCGTCGCGGACCAGGAAGTTCCCGATCGTGCCGCCGCGCTCCGTGGGCGTGCCCGCGCGGCCCGGAGTGATCAGCCGGCCCAGCGATCCGCTCGAGTTGGTTCCGAAGTTGGGCAGGTAGGGGCGCGCCGGGTCCGCCGTGTTGAGCGCCCAGCCGAGACTCGTTCCCTTCAGTGCGCCGCTGGGCAGGACGCCGCAGCTCGACGCATTCGTGCACCCGAGCAGGTCCAAGAGCAGCTGGACGGCGGGCGTGTTCGACGCCAGGAAGGCCGTGTTGATCGCTCCGCCTGCTTCCTGGAACAGCAGCGCCACTTCGGCGGTGGTGGCGTGGCGGAAGCCGAGGTCGGTGACGTAGCTCGAAGTCCCGGCCTGGCTGAAGGACAGATTCAGCGTCGCGGTCAGGTCGAGCCACTCGAGGTTCGTCTCTGTGTCGAGGGTGAGCAGCGCATCACCAGGCGCCTGGAGGTCTGCCTCGATCAGCAGCGCCGAGGCCGGCAGTGAGAGCAGCAGCGAAAGCGCGAAACCGACGATGTGTTTCAGCACGCGAACCCCCTCGCTTCCCACACGCTACGCCCGATTCGCGGCGCCGGCGATGCTTTTTTCGACCTTTTTTTTTCGGCGGACAGTTGGGGATCCGGGACCGATCTGTTCCCCCTCCGGGGGGACGCATTCTCGTGTCGCAGGGGGCGCGGATCCGGAGCGGGCGGCGCTCCAATCGGTGGCTCCGCCCGCAGCGGCCCCTGATCCGCCCGTTATTTCGGGCTTCGACCGCGCCTCCCGCGGGAGAGGCGCGTCGGAGCCCGCCGCGTGGGTCTCGCAAGGTGAAAGGCCCACAGCGGGCACCTACCAGAATGGGCTATGCGCCGCAGGCCCGATCGCGCGCGAGACGCCGCCCCCGGAGCGGACCTGGCCGGGCGGCCGCCGATCGGGGCCGCGCGCTGCCCCCCATTTGGGGCAGCCCGCATCTGGCGGCCCGGCCTACCCCGCTTCGACGATGTTCGCGCTGCCCTGCTCCGGATCGAAGACGATGCGCGCCTCGCCGCGCTCGAGCTGGCGCAGCACGTCGCGCACCTTCTCGTCGAGGCTGCGCTCGCGCTCGCCGTAGTCCGTCCCGCGCCGCGTCACGAACTCCTCGACTAACGCGCGCAGCGTCGCGGCCTCGAGCGCCGCGGGATCCACCTCGAGGGGACGGTCTTCACGAGTCATGGATTGTTCGATTCCTTCCCGCGGGCGGGTCGCTGCATCGGTGGCGCCGCGGGGCGCTGGATCGCGGGAGGTGGGCGCGTGGCAGCGGAGCCGGGGCGGATCCGGGTCCGCGCTCCGACTGCACCGCGCCCGCGCGGCGCCGACCGGCGCCGGGCTGGCCCGCGCCGCGCGCTACGGCTTGCACACCGCGGGCAGCGGGTGTCGGTAGAGCTTCGCCGCGTTCTGGTGCGCGATCATGCGGATCTGGTCGACCGGGAGGTGCCCGACGAGCTTCTCGAGCACGAGCTGCGTGTCGGGCCAGGTGCCGTCGCCGTGCGGGTAGTCGGACTCGAAGAGGACGTTCTCGACGCCGATCGCGTCCACGGTGCAGACGGTCGAGGGGTCGTCGATCATGCAGAACCAGAAGTTGCGGCGCAGGCAGTCCGAGGGGCCGAGCCGCTCGTCCGGCCAGCCCGAGCCGTAGCCCGAGCGGCTCATGATGTTGTCGAGGCGGTCGATCAGCCCCGCGACCCAGGCGATGCCGCCCTCGCTCATCGCGATCTTGAGCTCGGGGTAGCGCGCGGGCCAGCCGCTCCAGAGCCACTCGGCGGCCGAGGTGTAGGCCATCGCCTGGAACAGCGTCGCGCCGAGCTCGAGCATGGGCGCGCCGGGCGGCATCTGCGCGAAGCCCGCCGAGCCCACGTGCAGGTTCATCACGGTCTCGGTCTCGGCGCAGGCGCGGATGATCGGCTCCCAGTACCCGTCGAAGATCGGCGGCAGCTTCCGCGTGTGCGGCTGCTCGGGCATCGTGACCGCGGTGAAGCCGCGCGCCGCGTTGCGCCGGATCTCGGCCGCGCCCTTCTCGGGATCGCTGAGATAGGTGATGCCGAGCGGCACGATGCGCTCGGGATAGGAGCCGTGCCACTCGTCGAAGAGCCAGTCGTTCCAGGCGCGCACGCAGGCCAATCCGAAGTCGGGATCCTTCAGCTCGGAGAAGAGCGTGCCGCCGAAGCCGGTCACGCCGGAGGGGAAGTTCACCGACGCCCAGACGCCGTTGATGTCCATGTCCCGGATCCGGTGGTGGATGTCCCAGCAGCCGCGGCGCACCTCCTCGAAGCGCGCGGGCTCGACGCGCTGGTCTTCCTTCGCGCGGCCGGCCACGGCCATGAAGCCCACCTGGAAGTAGGGCGTGTTCTCGATCATCCAGACCTGGTGGCCCTCCTCGGTCTCGACGATGCGCGGCGCGCGGTCCTTGTACTTGTTCTCGAAGCGGCCCTCGAAGGCGTGCGGCGGCTCGAGCAGGTGATCGTCGACCGAGAAGATCGTGTACTTCTGCGGCCGCGGCTCCGGATCGGGCAGCAGCGGGCGGGTGGCGGGGCGCTTGATGCCGAGCTTGACGGGGGCGACCACGGAGATTCTCCTCGCGGCGGGTTCCGGGAGCGGACCGCGGCGAGGGTATCAGATGCGGCGCGGCCGCCCGGTCGCGCTACGCGACGACGTCGACGTGCGTGCCCCGGGCGTCCGGCTCCGCTGCGGGCGCCGCGTCGTCCGCCTCCCGGTCGGGATCGGGCGGCGCGAGCGGCGGGCGGTCGCGGCCCCGCCGGCGCTCCCGGCGCTGCTGCTCGCGGCGGCGCCGCGCGTCGGCGGCCTCGCCTGCGGCGGGCGGAGCGGGCGAGGGGCGCACGCGCGTCGGGGCGTCGATTCCATCGGGCATCGGATCTCCTCCCTCGAGAAGGTCGGGCCGGATCAGGGGCGCGCGGCCTCCGGCGGCTCGAGCTTCTGCCGCAGCAGCGACTGCGCGAGCGCGACGATGCGCCGCGAGATCGCGGCGGTCGGATACATCTCGACCACCGCGCGCTGGCTCGCGACCGCGCGCGCGAGGCGCTCGTCGTGGGGCAGGAAGGCGCGCAGCGGCACGCGCGCGCCGAGGAAGCGCTGCGCCACGCGCTCGAGGCTCTGGTGCGTGCGGTGCGCTTCGGCCTCGCTGCGCGCGGCGTTCACGAGCACCTCGGTCGGCAGCTCGGGCAGCGCGCGGCGCAGCAGCTTGAGCGTCGCGTAGGCGTCGGCGAGGCTGGTCGGCTCTGCGTTCGTGACGACGAGCACGCGATCGCAGGCGGCCGCGAGCCCCGTGACGGTCGGCCCGACCCCCGCGCCCGCGTCGACGAGCACGAGGTCGTAGCGGCGCGCGGCGAGGCGCACGAGCCGCGCGAGGCGCCGCAGACTGCGCTCGTCGAGTGCGGCGAGATCGGCTCGCCCGGCGGCCGCCGCGAGGACGCGGATCCCGCGCGGCCCGTCGAGCAGCGCCTGCTCGAGCGTGCAGGCGCCCGAGAGCACGTCTGCGATCGTGCGCTCGGGAGTCAGGCCGAGCAGCACGTCGATGTTCGCGAGGCCGAGGTCGCCGTCGACGAGCAGCACGCGCGCCTCGAGCGAGGCCGCCGCGATCGCGAGGTTCGCGACGAGGTTCGTCTTGCCGACGCCGCCCTTGCCGCTCGCGGCCGCGACGACCTGCGCGCGCGCGTGAGGCAGGAGCGGCGCGCTCGTCGCGCCGCGCGCGCGCGGGCGGAAGGGCGCGTCGAAGCGGTTCGGGGTCGCTTCGCTCATGCTGCGATCCCGAGCACGCGCTGTGCGAGCAGCTCCGGCTCCGGCAGCCGCAGGTCGTCCGGCACCCGCTGTCCGTCGCAGATCCAGAAGAGCGGCGGCGTCTCGGGCCGCAGCAGCACATCGACGACGTTGCCGATGTCGCGGCTCTCGTCGAGCTTGGTGACGATCAGCCCATCGGGCCGCACGGGCCGGTAGCGCTCGATCTGTCGCACGAGGTCCTCCGATTTGGTCGTCGCCGAGAGCACGAGATGCACCCGCGTCTGGCTTCCGAGCGAGGCGCGGCAGTTCAAGAGGTCCGCGACCGCGACCGGGTCGCCCGCGCTGCGGCCGGCGGTGTCGACGAGCAGGCGCCGCTCCGGGTGCAGCACGCGCTCGCCCTGCAGTTCGCCCGCGCTGACCGCCGCGAGGAAGGGCAGGCAGAGGCTCTGCGCATAGCTGCGCAGCTGTGCCTCGGCGCCGAGGCGGAGCGTATCGGTCGAGACCAGCGAGAGCGGGACTCCCTGCTTGAAGGGACCCGCCGCGAGCTTCGCGATCGAGGTGGTCTTGCCGACGCCGGGCGGTCCGATCAGGAGCTCGGCGCCGGTCGGCGCCTCGGGGCGCGCGGGCACGAGCTTGCGATCGAGCGCGTCGACGAGCACCTGGCACAGCGCCTCGAGCGGCTTCTCGCGCTCCTCGCGCACGCGGTCCGCGGCCGTGCGCGCGAGGCCGAAGGCGTGGCGTGCGCTGATGCCGCCGCTCATCAGGCGGCCCACGAGATCGCCCTCGAAGCTCTCGCAGTGCTGCAGCGCGGCCTCGCGGCGCAGCTCGGCGGCCGCGAGGCGCAGCTCCTCGATGTCGCGCTCGAGCTCGCGCCGGTCGCGCAGCGCAGCACCGACCGCGCGCAGCTCCCCGCGCAGCTCGCGGAACTCCGCTTCGAGCGGATCCACGAGCGCCTTGGTCGCCTGGAACTCGCGCCAGGAGGGGTCGGGGCCGCTGAACGGAGCCGCGGGCTGGGCCGCGCGCCGCACGTCGCGATCGACGGCCGCGACGAGCTCGACGACCTCGCGGCCGGGGCCGCCCCCGAACCAGCCCTTGTCGCGCGTGACCGTGCGCTGGGAGAGCACGAGCGCGTCCGGGCCGAGCTCGGCCTTCACCTGCTGCACCGCCTCCTGCAGGGTCGCCGCTTCGAAGCGCTTGATGTGCATCGGACTACCTCACTACGCCATCGCCCACGATGCGGATCTCCCCGGGGATCTCGCTGTGGGAGAGGACCGGAAGACGCGGCAGCGTGCGCGCGAGCAGCTGGCGCAGCCCCGAGCGCACGGCGGGCGAGCAGAGCAGCGCGGGCGCGCTGCCGCGCGCGGCGAGCGCGCCGCCCTCGATCAGCTTCTCGATGCCGCCGACGATGCGCGTGAGCGAGCCCGCGTCGAGCGCGAGGAAGGAGCCCGACTCGCTGCGCTGCACGCTGCCGCGCAGCCGCTCCTCGATCTCGGGATCGAGGGTGAGCACGTGCAGCGAGCCGTCGTCGCCGAGCAGGTCGCGCACGATCGTGCGCGAGAGCCGCTCGCGCACGAGGTCGGTCAGCAGGTCCGGGTCCTGGATCCGCGGCGCGTATTCGGCGAGCGTCTCGAGGATCGTCGCGAGGTCGCGCACCGAGACGCGCTCGGAGAGCAGCTGGCGCAGCGTCCGGTGCAGCACCGAGAGCGAGACGACGGAGGGCACGATGTCGTCGACCAGGCGCGGCATGCGCTCGGCGAGCTGGTCGAGCAGGTCGCGCACGTGCTGGCGCGAGAGCAGGTCGGAGGCGTGGCCGCGCACGACTTCGGCGAGGTGCGTCGTGATCGCGGTCGCGGCGTCGACCACGGCATAGCCCGCGCTGCTCGCGCGCTCGCGGTCGCGCTCCTGGATCCAGAGCGCGGGCAGCCCGAAGGCGGGATCCGTTCCGGGGATGCCCGGCAGCTTCTCGGCGCCGCCGCCCGGCGCGATCGCGAGCAGGCGGCCGGTCGGGATCTCGCGCTGCGCGACGCCGTTGCCGCGCAGCAGGATCCGATAGGCGCCCGGCGCGAGGCTCAGATTGTCCCGGATGTGCACGAGCGGGACCACGAAGCCGAGCTCGGAGGCGAGCTGGCGGCGCGTCGCGCGGATGCGGCCCGCGAGCTCGCCGCCGCGCGCGGCGTCGACCAGCGGGATCAGCCCGTAGCCGATCTCGAGCTCGAGCTCGTCGAGCGTGAGCGCCTGGCGGATCTCGGTCTCCTCGGAGACCACGGGCGCCGCCGCGGCCTCCTCCGCCGCGGCGCGCGCGGGCTTGCGCCCGCTCGCGCCGCGCGAGAGCGCGACCGCGCCGGCCGCGAGCGCGGCGAAGGGCAGGAAGGGAAGACCGGGCACGAGCGCGAGCGTGCCGAGCATGCCGCCGGCCAGCGCGAGCGCGCGCGGCTGCGCGAAGAGCTGCTCGCCGAGCTCCTGTGCGAGCGGCGCGCCCGCGGCGGCGCGCGACACCACGACGCCCGCGGCCGTCGAGACGACGAGTGCCGGGACCTGCGAGACGAGGCCGTCGCCGACGGTCAGGATCGTGTAGGTGTGGAAGGCGTCCGCGAGCGGCAGGCCGTGGCTCACCACGCCGAGGATCAGGCCGCCGAGGATGTTCACGAACAGGATCAGCACGCCGGCCATCGCGTCGCCGCGCACGAACTTGCTCGCGCCGTCCATCGCGCCGTAGAAGTCCGCCTCGCGCTGCACCTCCTTGCGGCGGCGGCGCGCCTCGCGGTCGTCGATCACGCCCTGCGAGAGATCGGCGTCGATCGCCATCTGCTTGCCGGGCATCGCGTCGAGGGTGAAGCGCGCCGCGACCTCGGCGATGCGCCCGGCGCCCTTCGTGATCACGACGAAGTTGATCACCGCGAAGATCGCGAAGAGGATGATGCCGACGGTCGGATTGCCCCCGACCGTGAAGTCGCCGAAGGCCCGGATCACGTTGCCGGCCGCGCCCGCGCCCTCGGCGCCGTGCAGCAGGATCAGGCGCGTGGTCGCGACGTTGAGCCCGAGGCGCAGCAGCGTGACCATCAAGAGCAGCGACGGGAACACGGAGAAGTCGAGCGGCCGCTCGGTGTAGAGCGCGAGCAGCAGGATCAGGATGCTGAGGGTGAGCGAGACCGAGAGCAGGAGGTCGAGCAGCACGGGCGGCAGCGGGACCACGAGGATCGCGAGGATCGAGCAGAACGCGACCGCGAGCAGCGTCTCGCGCGGAACCCTCATCGCGAGACGCTCCAGCGCTCGCCGCGCCGATGGTCCATGCGGTAGACGAAGGCCAGCACCTCGGCCACGGCCTGGAAGAGCTGCTCGGGCACCTCGCGTCCGACCCGGCCCGCGCCGTAGAGCACGCGCGCGAGCGGCGGATTCTCGACGATCGGCACGCCGTGCGCGCGGGCCTCGCGCCGGATCCGCAGCGCGAGCTCGCCGCGGCCGCGCGCGACGACCATCGGCGCGGCCATCTGCGCGCGGTCGTAGCGCAGCGCGATCGAGTAGTGCGTCGGGTTGGTCACGACGGCGTCCGCGCGCGCGACCTCGGCCAGCATGCGCTGGCGCGAGAGCTCGCGCTGCAGCGCGCGCCGCCGGCCGCGGATCTGGGGACTGCCCTCGCGCTCCTTCAGCTCGTCGCGCACCTCGCGCGGCGTCATCTTGAGGCGCTCGTGGTAGCGGAGCCGCACCCAGGCGAGGTCGAGCAGGCCGATCAGGAGCAGCCCCGAGAACGCGGTCTGCGCGAAGCTGCCGGAGAGCGCGCGCAGCGCCGCGAAGGAGGACTGGATCGGGGTGCCGAAGAGCGCGAGCAGATGCGGCAGGGCCTCGTGGAGCGCCGCGCCGAGCGCGAAGAGCACGATGGCCACCTTGAGCGGGGCCTTCGCGAGATCGAGCACGCGGTCGCGCGAGAAGATCCGCTTGAGTCCCTGCGCCGGGCTCATGCGGTTGGCCCTGAACGCGAAGGCCTGCGGGCTGAAGAGCGCGCCCGTCTGCGTGAGCGAGACGAGCGTGCCGACGCCGAAGAGCACGAGCGCGAAGGGCAGCAGCGCCTGGCCCGTCTCGGCGCCCGCGTGCGCGAAGAGCGCGCGGAAGTCCTCGGCGGTCTCGGGCAGGCGCTGCGCGCCGCCCCAGGCGGCGCCAGCCTGCGCGCGGAGGCTCGCCGCAAGGCCCGCGATCGGGAAGCCGAACAGGGCGAGCACGCCGGCGCCGAGCGTGACGACGGCTGCGAGGTCGCGCGACTGCGCGACTTCGCCGCGCTTGCGCGCGTCGTCGATCCGCTTCTGGGTCGGGGCCTCGCTGCGCTCGCCGGCTTCTTCGGCCATCTAGGCGCCCCCGAGCACGGCCGCGAGCGCCGCCCGGCCGAAGGATTCGAGCTGCTCGCCCGACGCCGCGACGAGCGAGCTCGCGCCGAGCGCGAGCATGCCGAGCATCAGCGCGATCGTGGCCGGCAGCTGCAGCAGCATCAGGTTGAGCTGCGGCACGAGGCGGCCGAGGATGCCGACCGCGAGGTTCGAGAGCAGCATCGCGACCGCGAAGGGCGCCGAGAGGCGCAGCGCGATCTCGAAGAGGCCCGCACCGAGGCCCGCGAGCGCGCGGAAGCTCTCGGGATCGGGCAGCGCGCCCTGCGGCAGCCGATCGAAGGAGAGCGCGGCCGCGCGCAAGAGCTCGTGGTGCCCTTCGAGCGCGAGAAAGATCAGCAGCGCGAAGACGCGCAGCGTGCCCGAGAGCACCGGCGAGGGGACACCGCTCGCGGGGTCGATCGCGGTCGCGGCGCCGAGGCCGCACTGGACCGAGACGAACTCGCCGAGCAGCTCGAAGGCCGAGAAGACGAGGCTCGCGGCGAAGCCGAGCAGGAGGCCGATCCCGACCTCGACCGCGATGCTTCCCGCGAGTGCGAGCGCGCTCGCCTCGCCGAGGTCGAGCGGCGCGCGCTCCGCGCCGATCGCGGCCGCGATCGCGAGGCCGAGCGCGACGCGCAGCCGCGGCGGCACCGAGCGATCGCCGAAGAGCGGCGCCACCGCGAAGAGCGCGGTCAGCCGCAGGCTCGAGACGAGCCAGACCCCGACGCCCTCGAGCGCGCCCTCGAAACCGCTCACGGACGGCCCCCGCTCTCCGCGCTCACGGGCGGCCCCCGCTTCCCGCGCTCACGGGCGGCCCTCGCGCGCCGCGAGCTGGAGCAGCTCGGAGGCGAAGTCGACGAGCGTTCCCATGATCCACGGGAAGAGCAGCCCCAGGATCCCGAGCACGACCACGATCTTCGGCACGAAGGTGAGGGTCTGCTCGTTGAGCTGGGTCGCGGCCTGCAGCAGCGAGACCGCGAGCCCGACGCCGAGCGCCGCGAGCAGCATCGGCGCGGAGACGAGCAGCGTGACCGAGATCGTCTGGCGCAGGAGATCGCTGACCTGCTCGATGTTCATCGGACCGACTCCTCTCGCGCTAGGCCAGGCCGCTCACGAGCGACTGGACCACGAGGTTCCAGCCGTCGAGCAGCACGAAGAGCATGAGCTTGAAGGGCAGCGAGACGACGATCGGAGGCAGCACGATCATGCCCATCGAGATCAGCATCGAGGCGACCACGAGGTCGATCACGAGGAAGGGCAGGAAGACCACGAAGCCGATCTGGAACGCCGTGCGCAGCTCGGAGAGCAGATAGGCCGGCAGCAGCATCGAGAGCTGCAGCGGCTCGCCCTCGGGGGTCTCGCGGCCCGAGAGGTCCTCGAAGAGCGCGAGGTCTTCGCTGCGCGTGAACTGGGCCATGTACTCGCGCACGGGCGCGACCGCGCGCTCGGCCGCGGTCGCTGCGTCGATCTTCTGCTCCATGTAGGGCGCGAGCGACTCGGCGTGGATGCGCTCGCCGACCGGCGCCATCACGAAGAGGGTCACGAAGAGCGAGAGTCCCACGAGCACCTGGTTCGGCGGGAGCTGCTGGATGCCCATCGCCTGGCGCAGGAAGGCCAGCACGATCAACACGCGCGTGAAGCAGGTCGCCATCAGCAGCAGCGAGGGCGCGATCGAGACGAGGGTCACGACGCCGAGCACCTGCAGCGTGCTGTGCAGGCGCTCGGGCTCGCCCGCGCCCTCGAGCGCGCTCGCGATCCCCTGTGCGAGCGGGTCGCCCGCCGCGGAGGCGAGCTGCGGCGCGGCCAGCGCGAGCAGGAAGAGCGCGAGGCGGCCCGCGCGGTGCAGGATGCGCAGCCCGCGCAGCCAGCCGGGCGCGGCCGGGAGCGCGCTCGTCTCCGCGCCCGCGCGCGCATCGGGCGCCTCACCCGGCAGCGCCTCGAGCAGGCGCACCGAGCCCTGCGCGGCGCCGACGAGCAGGCGCCGGCCCTCGAGCTCGATCAGGTGCAGGTGCTGGCCTCCGGAGAGCCGCGTGGTCTCGAGCACGCGCAGCTTCTGCCGGCGCAGGCCGCCGCGCGCGCGCAGCCAGAGCTCGAGCGCTCCGCGCAGGATCAGGAGCAGCGACAGCACCGCGCCGAGCGCGAAGACGGTCTTCACGGCGATCTCCTGCAGCGCTCTCGCGAGCGGGTCCGCATCACTTCTCGCCGCGCGCGGGCGCGCCGCCGCCGTCGATCTCGAGCAGCCGCACCGCGAGGCGATCCTCGACCATCGTGACCTCGCCGCGGCCCACGAGGCGGCCGTTCACGAGCACGTCGGCGGGCTCCCCCGCGAGGCGATCGAGCTCCACGACGGAGCCCTTGTCGAGCTGCAGCACCTCCGCGACGAGCATGCGCGTCGAGCCGATCTCGACGGTCACGCGCAGCGGCACGTCGAGCACGAAGTCGAGACCGCTGCGGCCGCGCGCCGCCGGGGCCGGGATCCGCGGCGCCGCCGCGGCCTCGCCCACAGCCGCGGCCTCGCGGGCCTCGGGGCGTTTCGCCGTTCCGCTCATTGCTTTCCTCCGCGTCGTCGGGTGCGTTCCTGGATCTGCACGGCCATCCGGCTTCCGACGCTGCCGGGTGTCGCCGTGAACTTGGGCTGGCCCTCGATCCGCACGAGATAGCCCTCGGGATCGGAGGGCTGGAGCGGGATCAGGTCGCCGGGCTGGAGCTCGCCGAGCCTGCGCAGCGAGATCTCGGCCGAGCCGAGCTCGACGCGCAGGTCGAGTGCGACCTCCTGCAGCAGCGCATCGATGCCGACGGGACCCGCGCCTGCCTGCGCGCTGCTCGCGGCGGGGCGCTGCGCCGCGGGCGGCGCTTCGAGCCCCGCGAGCGGCAGCGCGATGCGCATGCGCCCGATCGGCACGAGTCCGGAGAGCTCGAGCGTCGCGACGAGCAGCGGGCCCGTGCAGCGGTCCAGGATCTCGCCCTGCGCCCCGACGGGGCCCAGCTCGATCCCGACGCCGCGCAGCGGCCGCAGCTCGGCCTCGAGCATCGGCACGAGGCCCGCAGCGAGCCAGCGCAGGAAGCGCAGCTCGACGCGCGTGTAGGCGCGCACCGGGACCGTCTCGCGGTCGATGCGGCGACCGCCGAAGGAGAGTGCCAGCAGCGCGAAGAGCACGGGCCGCGAGAAGAGCAGGAAGCCCGCGGCGGATGTCGGGCGCGTCTCGAAGAGCACGGCGCGGTCGCTCTCGATCAGGAACTGCGTCGCCTCCTCGGCGCCCATCTCGTCCCAGCCCGAGAGCTCGCACTGGATCCGGCGCTGGTGGCGGCTGCCGAGCTCGCGCCCGTAGCGCGAGGCCATCCAGTCGAGCGCGCGGTGCAGCTCGGGGAAGCGCGGGCCGCTGCGGCCGCGCTCGCGCGCGGAGCGGAAGGGCGCCGCGAGCCGACTCGGCTCCTCGCTCGCGAAGGCGTCTGCCGAGGAGAGGATCGCGTCCAGCTCCTCGCGCGACAGCAGCTCGGCCTCGGTGCTCACTGGATCACGAACTCCGTGACGAGGACGTTGTTCACATGCGCTCCGTCGAGCAGGTGGTTGAGGCGCAGCCGGATGTCCTCCTTGAGCAGCACCTTGCCCTCGACGCTGGTCAGGTCGGCCACGCGCCGCGACGACACCAGCGTGAGCAGCGCATCGCGCACGCTCGACTCGCGGCCGATCGCCTGCTGGCGCGCGCTCTCGCTGTCGAAGCCGAGCTCGAGCCTGAGCTTGAGCAGCAGCGGCGCGCCCTCGCTCGCGAGATTCGTGACGATCGGCTCGAGCTTCCAGCTCGGGCCGTGGCCGGCCGCGGCCGGCGTCTCGCCGTAGCTGCCGCGGCTGCCGACGAGCTGGGCGGCGTTCGTGGGCCTGCTCGAGGCGCCCGTGCCCGGCGCCGCTCCGGCTTCGGCGTGCGCTGCGGTCTCGGCCTCGGCCTCCGCGGGCGCGCCGGGAGCGTGGGGATCCTGCGCGTGCGCGTCGGGCGCGGCCGCCTCCGGCGCGTGCGGATCGGGCGGCTGCGCGACGGCGTCGGCCGCGCTCTCGGCGCTCTGCACTTCGCCGGCCGGATGCGCGCCGCCGGCGTCCGCGCTCGCGGCGGCTTCCGCGCCGGGTGGGGCCTTCGCGGTGACGGCGAAATAACCGAGCGTGCCGCCCGCACCCGCGGCGAGGCCCGCCACGACCGGGATCAGCAGCTTGACGAGGCTCTTGCCGCCGCCCGCCGCCGGGGCGTCCGCTGCGGCTTCTGCTGCGTCCGACATGCTTGCTTCTCCTCAGCCCGGCCTAGCCCGCCGCGAAGCGGTTCCTGGCGTCGCCGCGCGGCGCGTTGCCCGTCTCGATTCCGAAGTCCTTGAGCCGGCGCCAGAGCGTCGTGGTCGAGATGCGCAGTGCGCTCGCCGCGCGCTTGCGGTTCCAGCCGACCTGCTCGAGCGTCGCGAGGATGTGCTCGCGCTCGACGGACTCGAGGCTCGGGATCTCGCCCGGGGCGCTGCGCTCCTCGGCGCTGCGGACCCGCTGCGGCAGGTCCTGCGCCAGGATGCAGGCCGAGCTGCAGAGTGCGACGCCGCGCTCGATGCAGTTCTCGAGCTCGCGCACGTTGCCCGGCCAGGCGTAGGCGCAGAGCAGCTCGAGCGCGGCGGCGTCGATGCCCGCGATCGGCTTGCCCGCGCGCGCGGCGAAGCGGCCGAGGAAGTGCTCGGCCAGCAGCGGAATGTCCTCGCGCCGCTCGCGCAGCGGTGCGATGTGGATCGGGATCACGGCGAGGCGGTAGTAGAGATCCTCGCGGAAGCGCCCGGCCGCGACCTCGGCCTCGAGCTCCTTGTTGGTCGCGGTCACGAGGCGCACGTCGACCTGGCGCGTCTGCTCGGAGCCGACCGGCCGGATCTCGCCGGTCTGCAGGAAGCGCAGCAGCTTGGCCTGCATCGAGAGCGGCATCTCCGCGACCTCGTCGAGGAAGACGGTGCCCTGGTCGGCCGCCTCGAAGAGGCCCTTCTTGTGCGCCGACGCACCCGTGAAGGCGCCGCGGCGGTGACCGAAGAGCTCGCTCTCGAGCAGCGTCTCGGGAAAGGCCGCGGAGTTCACCGCGCAGAAGACGCGGTCGCGGCGCCGGCTCTTCTGGTGGATCGCGCGCCCGACGAGCTCCTTGCCGGTCCCGGTCTCGCCCGTGATGAGCGCGCTGCTCTCGGTGTCGGCGACGCGCGAGACGAGGTCGAGCAGATCGCGGATCGCGCGCGAGCGCCCGATGATCTCGCCGAAGGGATCGACCGGCGAGGGCGCGACGGCCGCGCGCGCCTCGCTGCGGCGCAGCGCGGCGTCGACGGTGTCGATCAGGTCGCGCGTCTCGAAGGGCTTCGAGAGGTAGTGGCGCGCGCCGAGGCGCATCGCCTCGACTGCGCCCTCGATCGTGCCGAAGGCCGTCATCACGACCACCTCGGTGCCGGGCAGCTCGCTGCGCACCTGGCGCAGCAGCTCGATCCCGTTGTGCCCCGGCAGCCGCAGGTCCGTCAGCACGAGGCCGAAGCTCTCCTCGCGCAGCACGGCCTCGGCTTCCTCGGCGCTGCCGGCCGTCTCGACGTCGTAGCCTTCGTGCCGCAGCGCGAGCGCGAGCGACTTGCGCACGTTGGGCTCATCATCCACCACGAGAACGCGTGCCACGAAGTTCCCCCTAACGCCCGGCCGGTTCGAGCGGCAGCCAGAGTGAGACGCGCGCGCCGCCTTCCGCGGCGTTGCGCAGGCGCAGGAAGCCGCCGTGGGCATGCGCCACGTCGCGCGCGATCAGGAGCCCGAGGCCGATGCCCTGCGGCCGTGCCGAGGCGCTCGCCGCGGGCCCGCCCTGCTGCGCGGCCGCGTCGAAGCCGGCACCGTCGTCGCGCACGTCGATGCGCACGCCCGCGACGCCGAGGGAATGCTGCGGCGCGACCGCGACGTCGATCTGTCCGCCGCCGCGCACCGCCTCGAGCGCGTTCTCGAGCAGGCTCCAGAGCGCCTCGCTGAGGCGGTCGGGATCGACCTCCGCGCGCAGCGCGGGCTGCTCGAGGCGCAGTCGGATCGGGGTCGCGCCGCCGGCGCGCGATCGCCGTTCCGCGAGCTCGGTCACGCTCCGCACGAGCGCGCCGATCTCGACGCTCGCGCGCTCGAGGCTGCGCGCGCCGTGCAGCGCGCGCGCGACCGTGCGCTCGAGGCGCCGCGTCTCCTCGAGCGCGATCTCGCAGAGCTCCGACTCGGGGGTACCCGCCTGGAAGTGCCGGCCGAGGGTCTCGACCGAGTGGTGGATCGCGCTGAGCGGGTTGCGCAGGCGGTGGGCCAGCGCGGCCGCCTCGAGGCGCGAGAGCGGGGCGGCGTCCGCGGGCGCTCGCAGCGCCCCGGGCGCCGAGGAAGCGCGGGCGGCAGATTCTTCCCAGGCCGGCTTCCACTCCGAAACGGCGTCTGTCTCGGATCCGGGGATCCCGCTGCTTCCGACCACCGCCCACCCGCCTTTCAATCCGCACGTCGTGTGCAAGTTGCACGTGCGGGATCGGCGGAGGCGGCGCCCGCTTGAGCGGCGCGGCGGAGTTTTTTCGTTCTGAGCGGAAGAATGCGGTGTTCTGCCGAGGATTCGCCCGGGTGAACCTCCCCTCGCGCACCGGGAAACCACCCGGTCCAGGGTCGGGGGTTCCACCGAGAAGGACCTTCCGGTCCGCTCGCGCAGCGCCTTTCGCGCTGCAAGGCGCCTTTCGCGTTGCACTGCGCGCTTCGAATCGAAAGGCCGCGCGCGCGGCCGAGCTGCTAGTCGGGGCGCTGGAAGCGGAATTCGACCCGGCGGTTCGCCGGGTCGGAGGGCGAGGCCTCGCTGCCCTCGAGCGGGCGCGCATCGCCGTAGCTCACGGCCGAGACCCGCTCCGGTGCGACCGCGCCGAGCTCGATCAGATGGCGCAGCGCCGCGATCGCGCGCGCCGAGGCGAGCTGCCAGCTCCCGCCCGGAGGGCCGCCGCGCGCGCCGACGGCGTCGCCGTGGCCGATGACCGCGAGCTCGTGGGGCAGCGCGCGCGCGAGCTCGCCGACCTCGTCGAGCAGGAGCAGCGATCCCGGCAGGAGATCCGCGCTGCCCGGCGCGAAGAAGAGCTCTCCCTTCGCGCGCACGACGAAGCCGCGCCTGCCGCGCTCGATCTCGACGCGGTCCGCGAGGCCCTGGCGCTCGAGCGCCGCGCCGAGGCCGTCGAGCAGCCGCTCCTCGCTGGTCCGCGCGAGCTCCGGCGCGCTCGCAGCGCCGCCGCGCGGGGCGCCCGCGGGCGCCCCGAAGGCTCCCTGCAGCGAGCTCGCGACCTGCCGGAACTTTCGCGCGTCGGTGTTCGCGAAGGAGTAGAGCAGCACGAAGAACGCGAGCAGCAGCGTCATCAGGTCGGCCAGGGTGAGCGTCCAGGGCGCGGCGCCGCGCCCGCCGGTGGAGCTCGATCCGCCCGCTTCCTCCATCGCCTAGCGCCGCTCCTGCGGGCCGCTGCGCGCGCTCGGCGCGAGGAAGGCCTCGAGCTTGCCGCGCACGACGCTGCCGTTCTCGCCGCGCAGGACCGAGGTCACTCCGGCGAGGATCAGCTTCTTGCGCGCGAGCTCCTCGTTCGTGCGCGCCTCGAGCTTCTCGGCGAGCGGAGCGCAGACCACGAAGGCGAGCAGCGCGCCGTAGAAGGTCGTCAGCAGCGCGACCGCCATGCCGGGCCCGACCTTCTCGGGATCCGAGAGCGTGTGCAGCATCTGGACGAGGCCGATCAGGGTCCCGATCATGCCCATCGCGGGCGCGCTCTGAGCCATGAAGCGGAAGATCCGCTGCCCCATCTCGTGGCGCTCGCGCGTGTGGGCGATGTCGCTCGAGAGGATCGCGCTCACGGTTTCGGGCGGCAGCCCATCGACGCCGAGCCGGACGCCGCGCGCGAGGAAGGGATCGGAGATCCGGATCCCGTCGAGCGCGACGAGGCCTTCCTTGCGGGCGCGCTGGGCGAGATCGACGATCGCGGGCACGAGCTCGGCGCTGCTGCGCGGGCGGTCGGCGAAGGCGTGGATCACGAGCCCGAAGGCGCCGAGGACGTTGCGCAGGCGCTGGTGGATCAGCGTGACCGAGAGCGTTCCACCGAGCACGATCAGCGCGGAGGGCAGATCGAAGAAGAGCGCGAGCGAACCTCCGAGCGAGATCGCCTGCAACAGGATCGCGCTCGCCGCGGCGAGGCCGAGCAGTGTGGCGATGTCCATGCGGCTGGGCCTCACTCGGGAACGCGCGTTGCGGCAGCCCTCGCACCGTCACGCACGCGCATGCCGGGGCGAGCTGCGGGCTCGGGGCCGCTTCCGGCTCCGGTATCGGTTTGCCGCCGCAGCCAGTGCACCGGGTCTTCTCCGGTGCGGAGCTCGGGCCTTCTGCGGGGGCGCCCGGGTTGGAACGGCTCTTGCTAGCGCGCAGGGGCGTGAAGCCGAATGCCCAGCTGTGCACCGTCGTGATCGGCGGCGGCGGGCACGCGCGCGTGGTGCTCGACGCGCTCTCGGAATCGAAGGGGGTCGAGCTGCTCGGCATCGTGGACCCCGAGGCCCAGGAGCAGACGCTGCAGGGCTTCGCGCTCGCGCACCTCGGCGGCGACGAGGTGCTTCCCGCGCTGCGGGAGAGCGGAGCCACGCACTTCGTCGTGGGCCTCGGCGGCGCGCGCGACAACCGCCCGCGCCGCGACCTCTTCGAGCGCGGCGTCGCGCTCGGCCTCGAGCCGCTCAGCGTCGTGCACCCGCGCGCGATCGTGTCGCGCCGCGCGCGGCTCGCGCCGGGCGTGGCCGTGCTCGCGGGGGCGGTCGTGAACGCGGGCGCCGAGCTCGAAGCGGGCGCGCTGATCAACACCGGAGCGCTCGTCGAGCACGACTGCCGGATCGGCGCGCACGCGCACGTCGCGACGGGCGCGCGGCTCGCGGGCGGCGTCCGGGTCGGCGCGCTCGCGCACGTCGGCGCGGGCGCGACCGTGCTGCAGGGGCTCTCGATCGGGGCCGCCGCGGTCGTCGGCGCGGGCTCCGTGGTGCTCGAGGACGTGCCGCCCGGCGCGGTCGCGGTCGGCAGCCCCGCGCGCCTGCTTCCGGAGCGCGCGCCGTGAGCGCACCCGCGCGCGAGGGCGAGAGCCCGCTCTGGATCGGACCCGACGCGCGGCTGCGCGAGGCGATGCAGTGCATCGACCGCAACCGGCGCGGCGCGGTGCTCGTCGTCGACCCCGAGGGCCGCCTGCTCGACCTGCTGACGGACGGCGACCTGCGCCGCGCGGTGCTCGCGGGAACCGACCTCGAGCTGCCCGTGCGGGAGCTCTTCCGCCGGCGCGAGGGCGGCCGCTACCGCGCGCCGGTCGTCGCGCGCGCGGGCAGCCGGCCCGCGAGCCAGCGCCGGCTGCTCAAGCGCCACGGCATCCGGCACCTGCCGCTGCTCGACGCCGAGGAGCGCGTCGTCGACATGGTGACCCTCGACGAGCTGGTGCCCGAGACGGATCCCGTGCTCGAGGCCGTCGTGATGGCGGGAGGCCGCGGCCAGCGCCTGCGCCCGCTGACCGACGGCACGCCGAAGCCGATGCTGCCGGTCGGCGGCCGGCCGCTGCTCGAGCACACGCTCACGCGGCTGCGCGATGCGGGCGTCCAGACCGTGCACATCACGACGCACTACGCGGCGGAGAAGATCACGCGCCACTTCGGAGACGGGCGCGGCATCGGCCTCGAGCTGCGCTACCTGAACGAGGCGCGGCCGCTCGGCACCGCGGGCTCGCTGCGCGCGCTCGCGCGCGCGACCCAGCCCTTTCTCGTGATCAACGGCGACATCCTGACCAACGTCGACTTCCGCGCGATGCTCGTCTACCACCGCGAGCAGACGGCCGAGCTCACGCTCGCGACGCGGCGCCACGAGGTCGACATCCCCTACGGCGTGGTCGAGTGCCGCGGCTCCCGGGTCGAGAGCCTGCGCGAGAAGCCGCGCTTCTGCTTCTTCGTGAACGCCGGCATCTACCTGGTCGATCCGAGCGCGCTCGACGTGGTTCCCGAGGACCAGGCCTACCAGATGACCGAGCTGATCGACGCGCTGCTCGCGCGCGAGCGGCGCGTCGCGAGCTTCCCGATCCTCGAGTACTGGCTCGACATCGGGCGCCCGCCCGACTACCACCAGGCGCAGCGCGACTACCGGGACGGGCGCGTCGAATGAGCGCGGCCGCGGCGCCGCGCCCGCTGCCGCCGATCCGGATCCCGCTCGCGGTGCCGCAGATCGGCGCGCGCGAGCGCGCGGAGGTCGACGCCTGCCTCGCGAGCGGCTGGGTCTCGGGCGCGGGGCCCTGGGTCGAGCGCTTCGAGGGCGAGCTCGCGCGGCGCACGCGGCGGCGCTGTGCGGTCGCGACCTCGAACGGCACCGCGGCGCTGCACCTCGCGCTGCGCGCGCTGCGCATCGGGCCGGGCGAGCTCGTGCTCGTGCCGGCGCTCAGCTTCGTCGCGCCCGCGAATGCGGTGCGCTACGCCGGGGCCACGCCGGTCTTCGCCGACGTCGATCCCGTCCACTGGCAGCTCGACCCGCAGCCGGTCGAGCACTTCCTGCGCGAGGGCTGCCGGCGGCGCGAGGGGGGGCTCTTCGAGCGCGCGAGCGGCGCGCGCGTGCGCGCGCTGCTCGCGGTCCACGTGCTCGGGCACCCCGCGCCGCTCTCCGAGCTCGCCGCGCTCGCGCGCGCACACGGCCTCGCGCTGATCGAGGACGCCGCCGAGGCGCTCGGCGCCGACTGCGCGGGCGCGCCGGTCGGAAGCCAGGGCGACGTCGCGTGCTTCTCCTTCAACGGCAACAAGACCGCGACCGCGGGTGGGGGCGGCATGCTCGTCTCGAACGACCCCGCGCTCGCGGCGCGGGCGCGCTACCTCGCGGCGCAGGCCAAGGACGATCCGGTCGAGTTCGTGCACGGCGAGGTCGGCTTCAACTACGCGCTCTCGAGCCTGCAGGCCGCGCTCGGCCTCGCGCAGCTCGAGCAGCTCGAGGCCTTCGTCGCGCGCAAGCG